>Ga0157360_1000734_pt1 | contig 12334 bp, 8 predicted proteins | sample AttlaeALBM1_FD_111483 | JGI IMG/M metagenome (GOLD analysis project Ga0157360, IMG submission 111483) | Fungus gardens microbial communities from leaf cutter ant in Ribeirão Preto, State of São Paulo, Brazil - Atta laevigata ALBM1 | ecosystem: Host-associated > Fungi > Mycelium > Unclassified ... | reverse complement strand
TATTCACAGTCGGCAACTATTTCTACGGCGGCGTCGGCCACGTCAGCGTCGACTACGGCAAAGTGCTAAAAATCGGCTTTCGCGGCATTATCGATGAAGTGAATCGCGCGCTGGCCGCCTTAGACCGCAACGAGCCGGGTTATATTAAAAAAGAGCAGTTTTATCAGGCGGTGCTGATCAGCTATAACGCGGCCATTCGCTTTGCGCACCGCTATGCGGAAGAGGCGTCCCGGCAGGCGCAGCAGGAGAGTAACCCAGCCCGTAAACAGGAGCTGGAGCAGATCGCGCAAAACTGTCGGCAGGTGCCCGAATATGGCGCGACCACCTTCTGGCAAGCGTGCCAGACCTTCTGGTTTATTCAGTGCATGTTGCAGATCGAATCCAGCGGCCACTCTATCTCTCCAGGCCGTTTCGACCAGTATATGTATCCCTACCTGGCAGCAGATACCTCCCTCTCGCGCGAATTCGCACAGGAGCTGGTGGACTGCTGCTGGATCAAACTCAACGACATCAACAAAACCCGTGACGAAGTCTCCGCGCAGGCGTTCGCAGGCTATGCGGTATTCCAGAACCTGTGCTGCGGCGGCCAGACCGAAGAGGGGCGCGATGCCACCAACGATCTCAGCTACATGTGTATGGAAGCGACCGCGCATGTGCGTTTACCGCAGCCCTCCTTCTCGATCCGCGTCTGGCAGGGCACGCCTGACGCCTTTCTCTACCGGGCTTGCGAACTGGTGCGGCTGGGGCTGGGCGTGCCGGCGATGTACAACGATGAAGTGATCATCCCGGCCATGCAGAACCGCGGCGTCTCGCTGCGCGATGCGCGTGACTACTGCATCATTGGCTGCGTGGAGCCGCAGGCGCCGCATCGTACTGAGGGCTGGCATGACGCGGCCTTCTTTAACGTGGCTAAAGTGCTGGAAATCACGCTCAACAATGGACGCGTGGGCGAAAAACAGCTGGGGCCGCAGACGGGCGAAATTACCCAGTTCACCTGCATGGATGACTTCTACAGGGCGTTTCAGCAGCAGATGGCGCACTTTGTTCATCAGCTGGTTGAAGCCTGCAACAGCGTGGATATCGCCCATGGCGAACGCTGCCCGCTGCCGTTTCTCTCTGCGCTGGTGGATGACTGTATCGGACGCGGCAAATCGCTGCAGGAAGGCGGCGCCCTCTATAACTTTACCGGGCCGCAGGCGTTCGGCGTGGCGGATACCGGCGACTCGATGTACGCCATTCAAAAGCAGGTTTTTGAAGCGGGCAAACTTACCCTGGATGAGCTTAAGAGTGCGCTGGAGGCGAATTTTGGCTATCCGGTGGGCGCCAGCCTGCACCACCAGGCGGAGCATGCCCAGCTTAGCGAGCAGGATATATACCAGGTGGTGAAACGCATTATCGAACAGCATGGCGCGCTCGACCCGGCTGCAATCAAAAATGAAGTCTATCGTCAGCTTACTGCTGATAACGCCCCTTCCGTACAAAGTGGCAAGCTATCCCGTTATGAAGAGATCCAGCGCATTCTGGCGAGCACCCCCTGTTTCGGCAACGACATCGACGAGGTGGATTTAGTGGCCCGACAATGCGCGCTGATCTACTGCAGAGAAGTAGAGAAATACACTAACCCGCGCGGTGGCCAGTTCCAGGCCGGGATTTATCCGGTATCGGCAAACGTACTTTTTGGTAAAGATGTCGCTGCGCTGCCGGATGGACGACTGGCGAAGGAGCCGCTGGCCGATGGCGTATCGCCGCGCCAGGGAAAAGATACCCTCGGTCCAACCGCCGCCGCCAACTCGGTGGCGAAGCTTGACCACTTTATCGCCTCTAACGGAACGCTCTACAACCAGAAGTTTTTGCCCTCTTCTCTGGCGGGCGAGAATGGCCTGCGTAACTTTAGCGGTCTGGTACGTAGCTACTTTGACAAGAAAGGGATGCACGTGCAGTTCAACGTCATCGATCGCGAGACGTTGCTTGAAGCGCAGAAGCACCCCGAACAGTATCAGGATCTGGTGGTGCGCGTTGCAGGCTATAGCGCGCAGTGGGTGGTTCTGGCGAAAGAGGTACAGGACGATATTATCAACCGTACCGAGCAGCAGCTGGCATAAATCAATCACGGGCTCTGCTGTCAGACAGAGCCCGTGCGCGTCATACAGTGTCTCTTATTATTACCTGCAAAGGTAATTCATGTCGTTAATACCGAGTAACGTTATGAATAAAGTCGAGTGCGAAACCGAAGGCGTGATTTTTAATATTCAGCGCTACTCTTTACACGATGGCCCTGGCATTCGTACCATTCCTTTTTTCAAAGGCTGTCCGCTCGCCTGTAAATGGTGCAGTAACCCTGAATCGCAGCGACCGCAACCTGAATTATTATTCAAGAAGCGAGACTGCATTGGCTGCGGGAAATGCATCGAGGTCTGCCCGCAGCATGCGATTTCTCTGCGTAACGTCTGGTTTGTCGATCGTGAACGCTGTATTCAGTGCGGTAAATGTAGCGACGTCTGTCCTACCGATGCGCTGGAAATGAAAGGCAAACGTCTGTCAGTGGCGGCGGTGATGCACGAACTGGAGAAAGAGGAGAATCTCTATCGGCGTTCTGGCGGAGGCGTGACGCTCTCTGGCGGAGAGCCGCTTGCGCAGCCCGACTTCGCCCGTGAGCTGCTGAAGGCGTGCAAGGCAAAAGGCTGGCACACGGCGATAGAAACAACCGGGTTCACGACGCCAGCGGTGATCAACGACGTTTTCCCCTATGTTGACCTCGCGCTCACCGATATCAAAAGCCTTAACCCGGAGGTGCATCAGCGCAACACCGGCGTAGAAAATAGCGTCATTCTGGAGAATCTCCTGCGTATTTCATTTCTCACCAAAACGGTGGTGCGTATTCCGGTGGTTCCTGGCGTTAATGATAACCTGGAGGATATTTATCATATCGCTGAGTTCGCGCGCTTAATGCAAAACGTCGATACCATCCATTTATTGCCCTATCATTCTTTCGGCGAAAATAAATATGCGCTTCTTGGCCGAATTTATCCGCTGGCTGATGCGAAAACGCCTGAAGAGGCAAAAATGGCGCAGTTGAAATCGACCGTGGAATCACTGGGGTTTCACTGTTATATCGGCGGGTAACAACAGTCAGCGCATGCCTTCGCTGACTTTTTCGCGCGTATAAAGAACTATCTTCGCTTATTTGCCTGGCTCTGCGCTTTTTTACCGCCTGCGCGCAGTGCTTTTTTAAGGGCTTCTGGCTGCCGATCGTCTGGTTCAGATCCTGCCTTTTCCTCAGCCGATTCAATTGGGACCTCTTCAGCCTGCGGCGCATGCTGCTCGGCGAGCGCTTCAGGTTTCAGCTGCATCACGCCGACGGTTTCTCTGGAATGGATCATCTGCCCAACAGGCTGCGCGCTGCGGGCAATAACCTTATGGGCATATATGTTGCCCACCCGGCTGGCCGCGCTAATCGCTGCCGCCACGGCGGCATTGACGGCGCCGATTTCACCTTCCAGCTTTACGGTGACCATGCCGGCGCCCTGGGTTAATTCATACCCCACCAGCGTGACGCTGGCGGCTTTCACGGCGACATCCGCCGCTTCCACCGCCGCCGCCATTCCAACCGTTTCGATCAGGCCTAAACTTTGTCTGGACATAAACTGCTCCTGTAAATGCGTTTATTTTGCGCTGCCGCGCCGTCCGCTTAACGACAGGCGTCTTCGCGTAATAGCGCCGCTTTGTCCGTGATTTCCCACGGGAAGCCGTCGCGACCAAAATGGCCGTAGCAGGCCGTTTTGCGATAGCGGGGAACCAGCAGGTCGAGCATGCTGATGATATGGCACAGGCTGAGATCAAAATGGCGATGCACGCTGCGCTGAAGTGCCTCAAGGGAGAGAGTATGCGTGCCGAAGGTATGGATACTGATGAGCAGAGGACGAGGCAGGCCGTCAGCCCAACACAGCTCTATTTCACAGCGGGATGCAAGGCCGGCAGCGACGATGTTTTTCGCTATGTAGCGCGCGGCGTAGGCAGCAGCACGGTCGATCTTTGAGGGATCCCTGCCTGAGAACACACCGCCGCCGTGGCGACAGGCTCCGCCATAGCTGTCGACGATCGTCTGGCGGCCGCTGAGCCCACAACGGGCTGCTGGGCCGCCAGTGATAAAATGCCCCGCCGGGTTTACCAGAAAGCGGGTTTGCGGCGTTAGCCAGCGCGCTGGCATAACCGGTTTTATGATCTCTTCTGTCACCGCTTCCCGTAAAACATCCAGGGAAATATCCGGACTGTGTTGGGTTGACAGCAGCACGCTATCAAGGGAATGCACGCGGCCATCCTGATAGCGCAGCGTAACCATGCTGCTGGCGTCGGGAAGTAAGAAAGGCAGGCGGCGGGATTTACGCAGCTCAGCCTGGCGCGCCATCAGACGATGAGCGTATAACTGCGCGGCGGGCATCCGTTCCGGGGTTTCACTACAGGCATAACCAAAGGCGATGGCTTGATTGCCCGCTGTCAGCTCTTGTGCGCCGTCGCCGTGAGCGACGCTGGATGGCTTGCCGGTTATGTTTAATACGGCGCAGGTTGTGCCGTCGAAACCGAGCCGGGAATGGTCGAAGCCAGTCTCTTTAATCGTGCTGCGGACAATCTGTTCGATATCGATGGCGGCATGCGTGGAAATGTCACCCGCGACGATGACGACGCCTGTTTTGATCAGGCAGTTGCAGGCCACTTTTCCCTCGGGATCCTGCAGCAGAACAGCATCCAGAATGGCATCGGCAATCTGATCCGCCATTTTGTCGGGATGCCCTTCGGCAACGGATTGGGAGGTAAACAGATAGTCGTTCAACGCGCAGCCACTTATCGGGAAGGTTGATCCCTATCTTAGGGAGCATCCCGACAAGAGGACGTAAACTATTTTGCCGTTCGGATGGACTATTTTGTTTGCCGATAGGGAGCAGGGCAAAATATCCGTGACCTCTAGCTCAGGCTGCGCTCTTTTCCTGTCTCATCCGCTTGCGATAATCAGAAGGGGAGATACCGGTTTCTTTTTTGAAGAGGCGACAGAAGTAGTTTGCATCCTGGTACGCCAGCTCCAACGCAATAACGTTGACTTTCATGTCGCTAAACTGCAACAGCGATTTAGCAACGCTGATTTTTCGCATGGCGATATAGTTTGAAAAGCCGATGCCGGTTATTTTTTTAAACGCGCGGCTCAGGTAACAGGAACTGACAAAAGATTTGGTCGCCACGTCATCCAGCGTCACTTCCCTGAGAATGTTTTTCTCAATATGAAATTTTGCTCGTTCAATGAAGTCGGTATTGCTGTCAGGGCTTTTCAGCATGTAGCCAAACAGCGCTTCGCTTACCTCCAGCAGGCGAGACAGGGTGCGAAAATAGCGGTTTTTCACTCTGCCGTCGCAGGCGATCTCCTTGATCAGCGCGCTAAGCTGAAGGCTGGCGGACGCTAACTTTTCTCCTTTTATCGCCATGTACTGGCTGACAATTTCGAGCACGTCAGCGAGTTCATGATGCTCTTGCAGGCTATCGCTCACACAGGCATCGTTCAGCTTCGCAAAGAGAAAATCGTGCCAGCGGGCATAATCGCAACGATCGATAAGCCCATGCACGTGCTGTTTCAGGAGGCGGAATTTTTCGTTATCGCCGTTATCAAGCGCAAGCGTTCTGGCGATCGCGTCGGTCAGCGTGCTTTTTTTTACCGGTTTAAGCAGATAATCATCCACCTTGAGATTAAACATGCCGCGTACCGTCTCAAAGTCATCGTTTGCCGTCGTGACGATCACTTTTGTCTGGCTGTTTTTTCTCTTAAGATAGTTGATGACCTGGTTGCCCTTCGGCACGGGAATATTGATATCCACCAGCATCATATCAATATGAGTTAATCGATCGATTAACTGAACGGCTTTTTTACCGGTGGAAGCCTCGTGGATCACGGCGTTTTCCACACACTGTGAAATGATGCGGCGCAACGCCTCCAGCTCGACAGGCTCATCTTCAACAATAACAATGTTAAGCATATCATCCTCTCCTGATGTCAGGCTTTCTGCATTGGAAACCTGAGCTTAATCGTGGTTCCCATCCAGGGTTTATTCGGACTGATGATCTCCAGGCCGTAGCTGTCGCCAAATAACAGCCTCAACCGATTTTTTATGTTGTTAATGCCAATGCTGCCTTTCTGCTTATTCTCATCGCCCGATAAAATCTGCCTGATGGCGTCTGGCGCAATACCGTCGCCGTTATCGGAGACTTCTAGCGTCACGTCTTTGCCGTCATCCGTCGCGCGAATAAGCAGATGACTACGGGTATCGCGCGGTTCGACCACGTAGTTGAAAAAATTCTCTACCAGCGGCTGGAGGATCAGGAAGGGGCAGACGACCTGCTGGTATTTTTCAGCAATGTCGCATACAAAATCGAAACGGTCGCGCATACGGACTTTCTGAATCGACATATAGCTATTGACGTAATTCACTTCGTTACGCAGCGTGATCAGACCATGATCGTTTTTACGTAACAGGTAGCGCATCATATCGGCAAAATCATGCACCATGCTTTCGGTACGCTCGGCATCCTCCAGAAAGGCGAGACGGCCAATGGTATTTAAGACGTTAAATAAAAAGTGGGGATTAATTTGATATGAAAGCGCTTTGAATTCGGCTTCATGCAGGGACCGTTCAATTTCAACGCGCTTTGTTAACGCATTATTTAGTTCCCGATCTTTCTTCCGTAGTTCACGCTGAATATTATTGGCGTGCGCCTGCTCGACCAGATAAGAAGAAACATGCAGCAGGGTCGAGGCCGTGGATTCAAAACGTTCATAGGGCATGTAACGTATATCCTGAGTTAAGTTAACCAACTGCGTATCGGTTTCCCCATACTTCTTTTTGTCTATAATGAAGGGTATCCGTTGCTCTACTTCTTTTTCAACGCGTATCTGCCCGGAAATAAAGGCGCCCAGATAGTGATCGTTGATCATTATCGGTACGGCGAACTCCACCAGGCCACAGTAGCAGCGATAGACTATCGGCTTGCGCGCATGCATCGCAAGGCGTCCACCGGCATTGTCGCTGGCGTGGCAGTGGTGGGCGCGGGTGGGATCAAGGCGCGAGCGGGCGCAAAAGTCGGAGAATCCGCTGGGCCGGGTAACCGGCGCGCCATTTTCATCGACCACCACTAACGCGATCGTCATCGATTTTGAAAAGTTATCCTGTAAAGTCTGAAGCCGTTTTACATCTAAAAATTCATGTAACCTGTATTTGTTCTTCATTGTTCGGCCCGTCTGATTCAGTGCTGCTTTAGCAGTGAAAATAAACGATTTGAATGAGGGAAATATCGAAACGGGTCACGGCATTAAGATTTTTAATCTTGAGTAATGTTAGAGGTATATCTTGGTTGTTATTTGTGTGTGTGCTATGGGTTAATATTTTTATTTTAAGGATATGTGGAATTTAAAATAATGCCAAAAGGCGTTAATGATGTCCTGTTTTATTTCCTTGCAACTATGCAAAAGAAAAATTAGGCGTTATCGTAAATTGTCGGACGGAAGAAAGGCTAACGCGCCACGGCTGGATTTGCAGCCATCAGACCGATCGGCTGGCAACAAGCATCGCTGTCGAGGAAGAAAAGCGCAGAGACAAAAAAGCCCGCCAGGCTTACGCTGAGCGGGCTTTCAGGACTTCTACGGATGACTCTGGTAATCATCTTTGAAGAATTTTGGGCTGGCGGAGTCTGAAAGCACATTGTAACTATATGAAAATAAGATGATTGATGCAATTCAGATTTCCTGCGTATACCTAAGCGTATACCAATTCAGGAAAGTTATACGCAACAACTGGAAATTGAACCATCTTATTTCATCAGCGAAATAGCTGATTTTATGTACTCTTCATGAGGTTTAAACCTCGACATGTGCCGCACACAGACCATCGGAACACTGTGGCTACGGAATTTAGCATAAAAGGCATAGGTGGTGTAATACCCTTTAGGATAGGAATACTTCAATGTGCTTACTTCGCCAAAATGTTTGAGTAACAAGCTGGCAGCGGATAATGACGATAGGCCATTGCTGTAAGCGATAATTACTTCAGGGTTACAAAGTGGCAGCGTTACATTCTCAAAGAAAGCCATCGAATTTTTTGTAAGCTCTTCAAGGGTTCGATTTTTCGCAAGCGCTTCAGCTTTTAATGATGCTGCATTCTTTGAACACATCATGAGTGCGTTTGTGTAAAGGACATCTTGCCAATCATAACCAAGCCCCATAGGGATTTGTTGCAACCGCTTCGCGAGGTGAGTTATTCCCCAGGCTCCGTTTATTCCGTTCTGAACATTTGAGATTGTGGGGGACTCGAAATCTTTCTCAATGGATTGCGCATTGGTGATATGAGCGTCTGCTAGGGAGCCATTAAATCCTATCATTATCACGCGCTTTCTATCTGGGGGAGATGCTAAAAGTTCAAATGCACTATCGTATGGCCTGCCTGGTAGATCGCTTAAACCAAAGTCCGCTAAACCATCTAGGATGAATTTTCTTATTGCTTCCATTTGAATCCCTTCTATGAAAATCATCATTTCATAATACGTGAAAAAAGTTTTTTTTAAATTTATCCTTCACACTGTTCACCTTGTTGGTTTTGCAAATAAAAACAATGCATTAGGTGGTGATTGGTCTGTGAATGTTGAGGATTATGGTTCACCACTGGTGAAGTATGGCCGTAAAAAAAAGCGGCTCTCGCTGGATATGGTTAGTTACGCTGCTGTGGGATTATCGCACTTCGGCAGCCAGTCGCTGCTGTTTTATTACACATTGACGGTGTATATTCCGATGTGGCGGTTCAAAAACTTCAATACTTGATGGTCTTGAGCTTATTTCAGCAGAGCCTGGATGATGGGGATTAATATTTGGTTGTAAGTCACCGTAGATGGACTGGTTTTTGAAATTTTCCATATGCTAAACAAGTTTTTTATTTTTTAATAGTGGGTTTAAATAACCCACTATCTTTTAAAACTCCACAAAATTTTGTTAATAACATTAAAGATGATTTAAACGAGGTTGTTGATTCTATTTATATATTTCTTTGCGCCACACAATTGAACCGAAATAGGTCTATCACCGAAGAATGACTCCCATGTCTCTTTGATTTTATCGACAACCTCTTGGGTAGGGTTACTATCATAGCTAACGACCTCAATTTCAACATTCCGTCTAACCATACGAGAAAGAAGTTGCCTCATTTCAAAGTCGGCGCTAGGCAAAGAGTAACCTATGAAAACTAATTTTTCAGCTTCAGATAATTCAATCCCTGCATTCTGCCAGATTATTTTATACTGTGGATTTGATAAGTCCTTTATGAAGGTTGGCATTATAAGATTTGATATTAATTTATTCTCGCCTTGATTTCCCACGTAATTCTTATCACAGTGTCTACAGGTTTTTCCATGAGATGTAGCTGTTTTCTCGTTGAACCCGACATACAGACGCATACATCTCGAACATTGAAGCCAGTTCAGTGAGCCATGAATCTTCAATAGTTTAACGTTAAACCCGCCAGCCCCAAGTACCTCTAACCCCGGCTTAATTGTTTCATCGTCCTGATCAGTTGAACTAATATAACAGCAATAATCAACAACTGATTTATTAGGATGTTTTTCTTGAATGTAATTGTAGATTGAGTTATCTAATAAAATGTCCCAGTTCGTGCTGATTACACTTACAGGGTCATGAACTCTGTAGTTATTATTTGTTCTTTCACTACATTGTGTCACCAAATACTTTGCAAACAAGTCAATGTAATCTTTGTTTTCCATTTTTTTATTGATGATTTCCTTTATCGTCAATCCTATTATATTGAATGTCGCATCTCTGACTTTTAATATTTCCCCTGCTGATAGCCCTTTAAATTGAATGTTGTCAGCTAAGCATCTGTCTAAAGGAGTGAATATATCTTCAATTTGAATGCTAGGGAAATGTTCCTCTTTGTAATAGAGGTGGTTTACAAGCAGGTTATGAAAAAGTTGAAATTCATTTTCATCAAAGTAATTAGGTTTATATTTTTGGATTTTAAATATTTCGCCCATGATCTCTGCTTGTGTTGGTGCGCCTGCTTCTTTTGAAAATCCTGCGCCAAGAACATATACAGTTTTCAAATTAATAACCTTAATTGATTTATTTTTTGTGTTTGCTATGAAATTACTATTTGTCTTTAATTTCATTGTTATGTCAAGCAAAAACCGGCTTTCGCCGGTTTAGGTTTTCATATCACTGTGGGATCATCGCACTTCGGCAACCAGTCGCTGCTGCTTTCTTCTGTGAGATCAAGGTTGGTTTGCATCCCTGATTTTGTCCGCCGCTTCAGGTAGTGATGCCCGTACTCCCGCATGATGCTCTCAAGCGACAGACCGAACATCTTCATGCTGAGTGGGTTCTTGTAACCGTTGGCCTCCATGTAGGCCAGATAAGCGTGGTAGAGGTAGCGCTTAGGCTGGAGCGGCCTGATGCTGGCATTTCCCATATAGAGCGCATTCGGTTCCGGTGCGGTGAACAGGTAGCCGCAGAAATCCACCATTGGATCGGCGTCGCGCTTAATACGCATGGCTTCATCTGAGTTCTGCTGCGACTGAAGCAGTGCCCTGGCGTCCTGCGGCTGGCTGAACTGCTGCATCAGCTGGCGCACGATAACGGCCAGCTCGCCGCTGATTTTTTCCTTCAACTGCGGATCGCGTTCGCCCGGCGCAATGATCTCGGGAAAGTGCAGGATCACCCGGCGGCGCGATACGCCGCCGCTGCGGTCAGTGAAGCGCATCGGGTTGTTGTTCACTGCCAGTATTAAGAAGGTGCAAACGATGCGGATACGTTGTATCGAAAATTTGCAGTGAACCTCATAGAGAAGTGGACGCATAAAAAACTGCCGCTGAAATTCCGGGATGACGTCATTAGCCTGACCGGCGCTTACCCTTTCAGAGGGGCCAGAACCGACCGCCGCAAGCGTAAACTTTTCTGAGCCGCAGATACAGAAACTCACCGAAGCCCGGCCCGTGCCAGGCTTTTTTACGTCCGCTGCGTGAGTGCATGACTATGGTGCATGAAAACGCATGAGTTTCCGGCACCCCGGAACGGCAGATAAGGCCAGCAGCGGCGCGGCTCAGAGCTAATCATGCAGGTGCATGAAAACCGCTACATAAAGTGGGCAGGCGTGGCGGGGCTACGAGCGCGCGGAATGGGTTAAATCAATAATGAAAGAACATTCAACCATCAATAAAAGATCTAAGCATGAAATCCTTGAACAATTTGCGTTCAGATGCTTCTATTAAGATAAATCTTAAATTGCAAATTGCTTACTAAGGAAAGATATGCGTTTTTCTCAATTTTTCGGGCTCGAAAGAAGCCAAGCCGAATTGGATTTTGTAGATGTTCCTTTGGATACTGACATTGAAGTTTTCCTGGATCCCGGGGCAATAAAATCGCTTACGTCTAATTGGGGGGCTGAGCTTTCTTCACATCTTCAGAATTATTTTGAAGTGGTCTTGAAGAAAATTAAGGAGGGTAAGGATAAGGATGCACAATATTTATTGTCGTGTTTGAACGAAAGAAATGAATACCACCTCGGATATTCCGCAAATAAGTCACGCGGTCATGGATTTGGTGATGGATCTGCTAAGTCAGTATGGGGAGCTCTAACTAAAAGTAAAGCGGCAAAGACAGGCCTGCTTCAAGATCTTGAAGATACGGCCTTACTAATTGAAGGAATCGGAACTGATATGATCTCAGATGCGGTTTCAAACATACTTAGAGGACCTCTGATTAAGTACACGCAAGATATTTGTAAGTATTATGATGTGGAGTTGAAAGCTGATATACCTTCAGGTCCTATTTGGAATCCTCGGGATGAGAAATGGGAGGAAACGTTTGTTTCACTTCCTATGACAAATGAAGGGAAGGTTATTCTTGTGCCGAAAATAATTGTAAGACATCGGATTTCATATAATCATGATGAGTATTATCGACACCATCTTTTGCCAGAAATGCAAAAAAAACACCTAAGCTCTGGATCGGAATTGATTCAATTATTGAAAAATGGACGTGAGCGTGTAACAAAAAAATCCTTAATGGAAAAGTATGGTAAAGATAAACTTGCCATTGTGCAGCAAACATTGAATTTCCCGCATGTTTTGGACGAGTACAGGGGATACAAAAGGAGTGTACCAACAAAGCCTTTGCCACATGATGATCTTTCCAAATTAGAAAACCAATCCGTTTCTATAGATTTCGATACTTTAATTAATGATTTGAAAAGAATAAAGCCTGGAAGGGATGAGGCTTCACGATATGAGGATATAATTG
>Ga0157360_1000730_pt1 | contig 12391 bp, 7 predicted proteins | sample AttlaeALBM1_FD_111483 | JGI IMG/M metagenome (GOLD analysis project Ga0157360, IMG submission 111483) | Fungus gardens microbial communities from leaf cutter ant in Ribeirão Preto, State of São Paulo, Brazil - Atta laevigata ALBM1 | ecosystem: Host-associated > Fungi > Mycelium > Unclassified ... | reverse complement strand
CATAGTCTGAGGATTAGACCTCAGACTTAACAACATCTTTTGTTGCTTGTCTAACTCTGCTTATAAGCTCTTTGAATCTATATTCAGTTCATCACAAACAAGTAAGTAACCTTTTGTGATAAAGTGGATACTAAAAACAATTCTTTTTTCCTTAGGTTCCTATTTAATATGTTTTGGTTATTCTTTGGACATTCACCTTCAGTAAGCTCTCTATTATTTGATTTATCTCCCCAGTGCCTACTTGTTTAGTGCACAATTGTAAAGCAGTTTGGAGATATCACCTCTCTGACCTTGCTTTTACCTTTGTTTTGTGATCAAACCTTTTGATCCCCATCAATGTATTCATTGGCCTTGCTACTCAAGCGAAATCTTTGATAAACCTCCTATAATAATTTGTGAGGCCTAAGAATTTCCTGATATCTTTCACATTTTTGGGCTCTGGCCAACTAAGTACTCCTTCTATCTTTTTTCTCTCCATTTCTATCCCGTTGGGTTCTATGATAACCTTGAGAAATCCTATCTTCCTCACTTTCCACACACACTTTTCTGGTTTGACATATAAGTCATTTTCCTCTAACCTCCTTAATATTTCTTCCACAATCTCATCATGTCCCTCCTCAGTTTCTGTCCCCACTAACACATCATCTACAAATGCTGCAACTTTTCCTTCATTGATTAGGTCCCTCAAAATTTCATTCATCATCGCCTGGAACATAGCTGGCAAGTTTGTCATTCCAAAGAACATCACAGTTGGCTCAAAGGAGCCCATATACGTTGTAAACGCTCCCTTCCACTCATCCCCTTCCTTAATCCTCACATTATTGAACCCCCATCTCAGATCCATTTTCGTGAATACTTTTTTGCTACCTATGTTATCTATTAGGTCTGTAATTAGCGGTAGCAGGTAATTGTTCTTTACTGTCTGATCATTCAGATTATGGTAGTCCATCACCATCCTCTTACTTCCATCCTTTTTGCCCACAAAAAATACCAGCGACGTCTGAGGTAATTTTGAAGGTCTAATATAGCCTTTCCTCAATTGGTCTTCCACAAAGTTTTGGACTTTCTCTCTCTCATTTTTGGACAAGAGGTAAATCCTTCTTTTTTGTGGCTTGAATGTCTCTTTGAGATCTATAGCATGATCCCAAACTTTCCTCATTGGCATCCTCTTTGACTCCACTTTTCCAAACACCTTCCTCCACTTTAGAAATTTTCTTGGAACTATTTCCTTAATTTTCCTGTGGTCCTTTTCAATTTTCTCTTCTCTTCCCCAGTTCTCTTTATCATCTATTGCCCATCTGACAATTTTCTCTTCCTCTAGAGTTGCTACTCTCTTTCCCCTCTTCTTCTTTTCTTCCTCTTTTGATTTTACCCCACCGCACAAGGGTGAACATCTTGTCATTTTAACTTCTCCAGTCTCCCAGTTTATCTCAGGATTGTGTGCTACTAGCCATGGCATTTCCAAGATTATCTCTGTTTTTCCCAAATCACATACATTGTTAGCAGCTAAAGTCCAATGACCAGAATTAAGCCAACTGTCTCTTTGTTCAGTGTTTGACAAAGAGAACTCAATAGAGTTCCTGTTAGATTTAGTACACTATATATACATGCAGAGTAACCCTAACCCTGTCCTTTTATCCTATGCTTCCCTATGAGTCAACTTGCTCTTGCGTGTCCATCGATATTACAAATTAAAAGAAAAGAAAAAGAAAAGAAAAACAATATTCAAAATAAAAGAAAAGAAAAAGAAAAAGAAAAGAAAGCTGATTTGCCAAGTCATGACAACATCCCTGCTTTCTACACCTCTCACACACCAAGTATGATACTACTATTTCCTTGGTATACCACCCCAACTCTAATAGGCATGCCTTGTCAGGGATGTTCTCCCTATAGTGCTCTTGCGTCTTTTGTCGTAAGACACATGCTGGACTCCTCCTCCATTTCTTTTACTGCACCTTTTGTGGCATGGCCACATGTGCCGCCTCCTCTACTACTCGCATCTTCCTTTCCCTTTCCCAAAGGGGACACTCCCTGCACTTGTGTTCCTCCTCTCCACATTTGAAACATTCTACTACCCAGCTTTTCTCTTCTGTCTCTTGTCTTCTTAGTTCCACCTTACACCTTATTACTCTGCTACTCAACATCTCAAATTTATTTTGGGAAATAACTTCCCCCTTTTCTTCTCCTTCTTTATTCCTGCAGTTTTGGGCCAGGTGCCTGAACTTCCTGCAACTGAAACACAACTTCCCCTTCCTTCCTTCGAGTTCTTTCCTCAGTTTGGTGAGAGAGCGTTTCTGTTTGAGCAAGTTGCTCATCAGTGAATTGTATTGTTCTTGAGACATTATGGTAATATTTCAAGATGGGTATGGAGTTAATGATTTGATCTTACTACTGCTACATCTGTTGGGGCATAAAATCTTTACCCAACCAGACACCTATTGCCCTACTGACTACTGCCCTAATAATATGGTTATACTCTCACCTCAACAGGGAGGATCCCTAATCTAGACGGCCCTCTAGAGGTAACTATCACTCCTCTGTGTGTACCAACTCACAATAGAGCACAGTACGAGGTTTATACTAAGAAAAGGACAAGTACACTACTAAACACCACTTGATTGCGAGGTCAGGTCTCAGTAGTAATACCCAAGCTTGGTACTACACTTCCACCTATAGTCCCTAACTGATTGACAAGTCCCCTTAAGCCAAGGGCCTAGCTATATATGGAGGTGGCTAGTGATCGTGATGACCACTGGCTGAGGGTTGATAAAGATAAAAGTAAGATTGAGCAAGGTCCAAGGCAGACAGTACTCTAGAAGTGGAATTGAGTTCTGGTGTAGCGACTTAGCCTAGACGACTTAATCACTCTCCAAGTCCGAGTTAACAAGGAGAACTCAATGGAGTTCCCATTAGATTTCCTATACTACTTATACAACTACTACATGGTCTGTATACTACTTTCCCACACTTATCATGTGATATGATGCTGTGACTTCCTGTCATGTGACTGTGACTGTGTGACACTTGTGACATAACACTTTCCCACACTCTTTCCTGTGTAGTGAGTCCAAAAGAAAAATAAATATAAATAATGACTTAGCCATTTTACCAAGTTATGATATTCTCTATGAGTCACTTTCCTCTCATGTGTCCATCGATAAGAAAAATAAAATAAAATAAAATAAAAAGAAAAACAATAATCAAAAAATAAAATAAAATATAAATATAAATATAAATATTGACTTAGCTATTTTGCCAAGTCATGACACAAAGATTCATTTGTCATGGAGTAGGGTTCTATCAGCTCTTAATAACCAATGGTATTCTGGTGTATCTACCACTATTTTTTGGCATTCAGTGAGAATAGGGTCGGTGAGGACTGCTGTTCTGATATCTGCAAGCAGGAATTTCAAGTCTAGTGTAGTTGCTGCTTGTAGTGATGGAGGGTTTATGGGAATAGGGTGGTCTACGCTTTCAAGTTGGCCTTATGAGAACATAGGTCATAAGTTCACTGCTCTGTTTGGTCCTTTCTTATCATAGATGTCCCAACAGCACATCAGGGCGTTAGGTTTGGTACCCAGCCTCCCGGGTCGGAACTTGATAACTAGGTTAAACTATAAGAGGAATTTGGACTATCTCGCTTGTCAACGTGATAGGGCCTTTGACTCACAGAAATAGACTAGGTTTTTGTGGTCAGTGAACACCTCTACTGGGGCTGGTGTACCCTCCAGGTAATGTCGCCACTTCTTAAAGGCTTCGAAGATGGCTAACAACTCTTTATTGTAGACATCATAGTTTATTTTTGTGGTATCGAGGGCTCAGGAGTAGAAAGCAACTGGGTGGATATTACTATTCACCTAGATCGATGTAAGAGAACTAGAGCAACCCAGTGCTGACTTAGCTGATTAGTGAGGAAGTTGCTTAGAGATGGAACATTGAATAGCCCAGGAGTTTCAATCAATATTAGGGTAAGGTATTCTACTGTACACCACTAGCTATATATACTAGACTAGCCTGGTCTGTGCACCAGTCACTAAGGGGACACAGATCAGGACACTAATAACTACCATACCTAATAAGGCTATATAGTACTGATAGGACAGACCCAAACTAGAGGGAAAAAAACTAGTAGACAGTGGGCTCTGAGAATCTAAGGGCAAGCTAGATTATACTCACCCATACCAGGTTACCTAAGCTATCCTAGAGTGTCCCCTTACAGTTGAGAGGATAGCTACCAATGCATGATCTGAAGCATCTGTCTCGACAATCATAGGGGAGTCTGGGTCCTAGTGTGCAAGGGTGGACACTGAAGTAAAAGCCCTTTTTAAGATCTCAAAGGATGTCTGGCAGGGTGTCAACCAGACCCAAGGTTTGTTTTTTCTTGTTAGTTGGGTGAGAGGCAGGATTAATTCTGAGTAGTTCTTGATGAAACATCTATAAAAGTTTGCAAAGCCAATAAATGACTGGACATCCTTAACACATCGGAGAATAGGCCAGTCCTGAATGGTTTGAACTTTTGTGGCGTCCATCTGAACACCCTCTGGACTAAGTACAAAACCCAAGAATTTGACTCAATATTGATAGAATGCGCACTTGGCAGAGAAAGTGTACAATCTGTTATTTTGAAGCCTCTTGTAAGAGGACCTCTCACACACAACTCCGGAGCCCATATTAGCCCTTTGGAGTGACCCTGTAGCTAATTAAATATTACTACGTAACATTTAAGCTCACCCATTGTTTAGACCCTGACTGCCAAGGACTGTAGAAGCAGGAATGCAAGGACACTACAGTATATATATTGTAGATTATTCACTTCAGGAGCCTCATCTAATTCTCTAAGGAATCTCCTGGAGATAGATTGTAACATATTCCACAAAGTGTAATTTACTGAGGAATCTTCTGGAGCGCTCCGCTCCAGTTGCTCTTATAGCAGAATTAGATCTTATTCACCAGAGCCTCAGAAATTCTTAGTGGACAGCTACCCTCCAGTTACACTCCACTGACGAGCTCCAATCCTCTAATCACCCCACTCAAAGAAAGATGTTGCTGCCTTTGAATATCCTCCCAGGCATAGCTGACGCCTTGGGCTATCTACAGTATCATCTCCAAGAGCTGACCAAATACCAGAATGCCTCTAAACATGCCATCAATACCACCCTCACGGACCTGACCACCTAATTACAACAACTCACTTAACTCATGACCAGCTCTGTCTCCACTCTAACTGTTGCTCCGCCTCTGATACCCATACCTTTCTCTCCTGTCAGCCCTCCTCCCCCGGTCCCGGCCACTCTGCCTAAACAGCAAGCAAGGCCAAAACTCCTCTCTCCCCCAGACTTCTCTGGTGAACAAAATTCTGGTTGAGCCTTCTTCAATTCTTGTATGCTTTATTTGTGCCTGGCCCCAGAACAGTTCAGCTACGATGAGGAAAAAATCTTCTGGACCCTTGCCTTTTTCAAGGATAGACAAGCTACGAGGTGGTCCAAGAACCTCTTTCACCAGAAGGTGGACACTGGTGTTTTTCCCATTCAATCCTGGACCAACTTCAAACAACAGTTCTGGAGTCAGTTCTTTCCAGTCAATATGGAAGCAGATGCTATTAATACTTTGGAAGAGTCTTCGTACTATCAAGGAAACCAGACAGTAGATGATTATTTGAACAGCTTCCTAACCTTAGCCTCAGACACCAGATACACGGACCCCTAGATCCTAGTAGTGAAATTCTGCTGAGGACTCAAGTTGAACGACCAAAGTCAGATCACCACAATGCCCTTTGGACGATCTGCAGACACTGATCCAGAAACCTAGTACGTAGTAGCCCAGAGGATCAACCAGGCATGGTTGGCAAATGAAGCTTTCCAATCTACATTCCGTTCAATGACCTCAACCCTCACATGCTCCACCCTTCCTCAATTAACCCCTTTCTCAGTACTCTGTCCTCCTCCGACAGCTCCGTCTCCCATTCTACCAAGACCTCCTTCGTCTACACCATCAGGAGAAATACCCATGGACATAGATGCAGTCCAGAAAACATGCTCTTTACCTCTACGAGGATGCTACCAGTGCAGAGAGGCCAATCATCTTGTAAGGGACTGCCCCCACTGCTTGGATGCCTAAAGGTTGACTGTAGAACAGAGAGAGGAATTGATTGAAGACTTAATGGTCCTGAAAGATGCAGTAGAGGAGGAAGAAGTTTGCTTTGCCCCGGAAGAGGATTTTGCTTAGCATGGCCAGTGAAAAGTGCGCCCTGGTCACTACTAGTAAATAGGTTTGCTGTATTGAACATAAAAAAGGTCAATACAAATACCAGTGAACCTATAGATACACTCTCTCCCTCTGCTCCGGACAGAAAAGCCCTACTTCAGAAGCCAAAATGGGAAAAGAGGTTACTCAAACAACTCTCCGCCAACACCCTCAATGCTCGCAGAACATCCATCATTCTCTCTATAGAGATCAGCACTACCAACACCAGCAAAGTGCATTCCATTAAGGCGCTTTTGAACTCCGGGGCTACGGACAACTTCATAAATAAAGACTTTGTCTGTACGAAAGGTATTAGTACCCGGAGCATCTCTCGCCCCATACTGGTGTACAATGTGGACGGCTCCCCCAACAAGGCAAGTCAGATCTCCAAAGTAGTAGATGTGGTCTTCCGTTACAAAACCCACTCCAAGAGGACACTCCTCACTGTCTCCAGCCTTGGAAAGCAGAACATGATCCTCAGATATACCTGGCTCAAGGACCACAACCTAGAGGTCAATTGGCAAACTGGAGAAGTACAGATGAACCAATACTCTCCTTGATATGAAGGATACCACATGATACAAAAGGAACAAGCATCATGGAAGAAAATAAAGACTAGGGCCCTCAACATCTGCCAATCTGGACCCCTTCCAGAGTATGCGGAAGACTCAGAGGAGGACAAGACCCCCTTTCAGACGTGCGAAGTTGAATATGAGCAAGAGAACAGACTCTTTATGATGAGAATCCTCCTAGAGTCCACTACAGAAGACTTGTGTGCTACCTCCACAACCTCCCAGAAACTTGCAGAAGGAGCCCATTGAGCCTTGGAGGCACAAAGAGAACCTTTCACCCCACCCAACTACATCAGAGGATTTGAATCTGTATTTGCCAAGGAAGACTTCAACATCCTCCTGGAGCACAGGCAATGGGACCATGCTATTGAACTTATTCTGGGTTCAGAACCCCGGTTGTCGAAAGTCTACCCTCTCTCTCTGGTGGAACAAAAGGAGTTGCACTCCTTCTTAGAGGAGAATCTGCGCACTGGACGGATCTATCCCTTTAAATCTTCCATAGTAGCTCTAGTGTTCTTCATCAAGAAGAAGGATAGCTCACTCTGGTTGGTCCAGGACTATCGTACACTCAATTCCATGACGGTCAAGAGCAAATACCCCCTTCCACTGATCTCCAAACTTGTATCCCAACTCTGTGGAGCTAGATACTTCACTAAGCTAGACGTCTGTTGGGGTTTCAATAATGTTTGCATTAAGCCTGGAGACGAGTGGAAGGCAGCCTTCTAAACCAATTGAGACTTGTTCAAACCCTTGGTAATGTTCTTTGGAATGACCAACAGTCTGGCCATTTTCCAAACCATGATGAATGACATCTTCCAAAACCTCATAGCAAAAGGCATTATGGTGGTCTATCTGGACGACATCTGTAAGGGAACGCTCTAGAGTAGCTTAGGTAACCTGGTATAGGTGAGTATTATCTAGCTTGCCCTTGGATCCTCAGAGCCCACTATTCATAGTTTCCTTCCTTCTTGTTCTCATTGTTATGGTTTGTATTGTATAGCCTTATTAGGTATGGTAGTTATTAGTGTCTTGATCTGGGTTTCCATAGCAACCTGTGCACAGACCAAGCTAATCTAGTATATATAGCTAGTGATATACAGTAGAATACCTTACCTTGTCAGAATAGCTAACTCCTGAGCCGGAATAAAGCCAACTGCTCCTTTATCAGCATTTGACAAGGAGAACTTGATAGAGTTCCTATTAGATTTGCTACTATTGTGGCTATGCATCTTGTCTCCCACAGTCCTTATGTCCATCAGGTGACTTCTTTGTCACATGCTGTGACTGTGATTTGTGATATTTCCTATGCTCCATCTTAGTAATAAAAGAAAAGAAAAGAAATATAAATAATGACTTAGCTATTTTGCCAAGTCATGACATACCTCAACATTGATTGGAACTCCTGGGCTATTCACTGTTCCTTCTTAAGTTCACCTTCGCCACTCATGCTTAGTGTGATTAGGGGTTGCCTATAAGTGATCCCCTTACAACATTCTGATCTTCACCAAGACGGAGAAAGAGCACACATAGGCTGTCTGATGGGTGTTGCAGATCTTACAGAAAAAAAAACTTTTCCTTTGCCCAGAGAAGTATGAATTCCACAAGGAGCAAATCAAGTACTTGTGTCATGACTTGGCAAAACAGCTAAGTCAATTTTATATTCCTTTTCTTTTTCTTTTCTTTTCTTTTAGATTATTACTAAGGTGGAGTGTGGAAAAATCACATGACAGTCACAGAGTCACAAAAGATATGACATTGGTCATACTAGATCATGTCACAAGTCATGGTCACAGCATGTAATGAGGTAGTCATATAACAGGAATAACATGAGGACCACGAGAGGATATTGCACAGCCACAGTAGTAAAATGTAGAAGTAGTGTACAAAATCAAATAAGAACTCTATTGAGTTCTTCTTGTCAACTCTGACTTGGAGTGAACTTAAGTCATCGCAGCTAGAGCCTTACAACTTGGGCCTAGTCATCTTGTAGAATGAAGTTTCCATGGATCCAGTCAAGATCACAGGAGTCTGGGAATAGCCTACTCTGGAAAGCAAGACAGATGTCCAGGCCTTCCTAAACTTCATGAACTTCTACTGAAGGTTCATTCGAGACTTCTCTACCAAAGCTCGACCCCTCTTTGATCTAACACACTCCAAACAAGTCTGAACATAGAGTGGAAGGGAATAGGTGGCCTTCAAGAACCTCAAAACAGCAGTGACCACTGCTCTGGTATCAGTATCTCCTCAAGAATTGGACCCCTTCTGGATTGAAGTAGACAGCTTAGACTTCATCACAAGAGCAGTCTTGTCTCAGTAGTCAACGATGGATGGAAAATGGCACCCCATAGCATTCCATAGCAAATCCTTGTTCTCCATGGAACAGAATTACAAAATCCACAACAAGGAGATACTAGCTATTGTCTGCATGTTAGAGGAGTGGAGATACTTTTTGGAAGGAGCGATCCATCCAGTGGAGATCTGGACCAACCACAAGAACCTTGAGTATTTTATGACAGCCAAGAAACTTAACTGTCGTCAAGCTCATTAGTCCTTGCATCTGGCTAGATTTGATTTCCTGCTTCACTACTATCCCAGACATACCATGGGCAAACCAGACGCATTGTTGAGGAGGGCTGATCACAGAAACAGAGCCTCTGACAATGAAAATGTAGTCCTCTTTCACCCCAAGTTCCTTGCCATGCGTGCCCTAGAAGGGATGGAACTAACAGGAGTAGAACAGAAGATCTTGTCAGATATCTGCAAGGGAAACTGGAATGGAGACCAAGAGGAACCCATAGCTAAGGCAGCATGAGAGCTCCAGGGCTCCACCAACAGGGTAGTGCACTCCTTGGAGTGGTCAAACATCAATGGCCTGCTTTGGTTCCAAGGGAAAATATATATACCACAAAGTCTAGACCTATACAGACAGATCATAGTCCTTTGTCATAACACCCAGATTGCAGAATACCCTAGATGCTGGAAGACACTAGAAATGGTGGCCTAGAACTACTAGTGGCCCCAGATGTCTAGATACATCGGCCAGTATGTAAGTACCTACGATCTCTGCCTTCAGATGAAACCTTGGCAACACTCTCCAATTGGTGAGCTTCAACTGCTCTCCATTCCAAACACATAGTGGAATATGCTCAGTGTCAATTTCATGGTCGAACTCCCAGAGTCCTCTGGACATGATGCCATCATGACTGTCGTGGATTCTGTCTCCAAAAGAGTACACTTTGTTCTGATGCACACAACAGTCACAGCAGGAAAAGCAGCTAGACTTTTCCTTCATTATGTCTGGAAACTCCATGGCCTCCCAAAATGTGTTATCTCCAACTGCAGACCCCTATTTGTTAACGAACAACAGAATGACTGGTATGACCTTCTACCCATTGCAGAGTTCCAACACAACAACCATGTTGTCACGCCATACAAACATTTAGGCAAAATAAGTGACAATTTGCACTCTGATAACCAGAATAACCAGCTTGAGAGCAGAGCTCGGCCTCCTAGAGATGTTCAGCTAAATGCCCAGTCATGGACTCAAGCACCTAGCTTGAGTAGCAGAGTAGTGGCTGTGACCACCACTACATACACCTCATAGACGCTTGCCCAGGTGCCCCATATCAGATTTCCAACAGATTTCCCTTCTAGAAGTGCTCTCAAGGATGGAAGCGAATGTAGACGAGTTAGCGTGACCAGAGCAACATCATACCTCAGCAGCCAGCAGCATTATTCATAGAAGAGTTACGATCAGATCTGAGCCATCATCACTGATGGCTAATTATAGCAAGATCAAGAGAGCTGAGCTACTGCAGAGTCGCATCGCAATGGCAGTGGAAGGAAATTGGAATCTAGAGAAGTGAGAAGGCATAGAAGAGGTAGAGAGAAGAACAGAGAAGCTAAGAAGAGGGGCAGCAGAAAAACTAGATGAAGATAACGCGCTTGAGAGCAAGATGGCTTGAGATCACCGTCTCTGTCTACAGCCTGGCAAGAGGCTTGAGACCCAATCATAGCCCACAGAAGGATCTCCAGAGTAGGACTAGAGGAGTAGAGAGCGGTCACTCAGTGTTTGGGAGGAGTGCCGTCTCATCATTGTGGCCTTGCCATGTTTGGGAATTCAGAGGTTTTCTTTGTCTCATTTTTTTTGTTGTCTCTTTGCTTTGTAATCTTAATAAAATACTCTAGGGCACAGAAGGAAACTCAAGTATCATACCCCCATCATCATTCCTCTCTGTTACTCTAGAGCTTAACAGCTATTTTTGAGTGCCTAAGTTTCTAAGTGTTCTTTTTTACTTTTGAAAACCCACAAAACCTCTCCCTCAATGGGAACTTGAGCCCCAATGGACTTGGGCATTTGCTTATGCTAGGAGTTAATAGCTCGCTACGTGTCATTGGAGTCGGCTTTCAGTTGTACAGTCAGTTGAAAAAGAGCCCACATGACGGTACGGGAGTTCTAGGTAGTTCTGCTATATTGACGGTGAGCCAGGATACTAGACTAGGTAAGGGCAGCAGTGTCACAACGTGAGATAAATGCGCATCTTAGAGATCCTATTACGATAAGATCTACCTCGAGTGGACTCATAAATACTTTGTTATCATTTCTTTTGGTCTTTTGAGCTGTACCCCATTATTTCCCCTATTCTCAAGCTCTCTTTTTATATTTGATCATCTCCCCAGTGCCTACTTGTTAGCGCACAATTGTGAGACATCTCAGGGATCTTTTACATTCTCATTTGTTATCACTCTTGTTCTGTGATCAATTTCCTTTGATCCCCCATCAACATTCACTCCACGACACAGTAATCTCCATTCTTAGTGGACATGGGATGTGTTAGAAGGATGGAGAGCAGCAATTACAGTGGGGACAAATAATGGCCCACTCACCGGGTTATCCAACAGATAATAATAGACAGCCTGATAGGAAAGAGAGATCTCAAGAGAAGCAGAGAGGTTCACGACGTGGTAGTTGAGACGAAGAAGTACCGCGCTTAGGTAAGCGCGACTTGTATATTAGACTACAGTAATACACAGTACAATAATTATTTTAATTTAACAGGATGAATCCCCCATATGGACTTTGAGCCGAGACAAAACCCCTCAGGCCTGGAGATGGTCAATGTATCACAAACTTCATTCAGCCATATCTCCACCAATTCTTCAACGATTCCCACGGTCTTAATGCCAGCTTAAAGCCCTTAAGAAGACCTTTCAATAGATACCAGTCACGTCTCGAGGCAATCAATAATGGCTGAGATATTAGGCAGATCAACTGGTAACCACTATGGTACCATTTATTAAATCGCCAATATCTTGGAAACTGCCACAATCTAAGCTTTGCTTTTAGGCATCAGAAAAGCCCTTTTCATACCACTTAAAATGAGTCTAAAACAGCGCCAAGGTAATTAATATTAGTGGAGATATGAAGACCTCAATGTTTGCACATGGACTTTATTAATTACCCATAAATAGTCATCTGTCCTTTTCTTAGAACAAAGGACAGCCTCCATATGGTTAAGTTATCATTATTTCTAGCACAAAGGCACTACCATATGTAGAACAATAGGTAGTAGCAT
>Ga0157360_1000729_pt1 | contig 12395 bp, 4 predicted proteins | sample AttlaeALBM1_FD_111483 | JGI IMG/M metagenome (GOLD analysis project Ga0157360, IMG submission 111483) | Fungus gardens microbial communities from leaf cutter ant in Ribeirão Preto, State of São Paulo, Brazil - Atta laevigata ALBM1 | ecosystem: Host-associated > Fungi > Mycelium > Unclassified ... | reverse complement strand
CAAGTGACAAAAGATGTTGTTAAGTCTGAGGTCTAATCCTCAGACTATGAGTCCTTATATACAGAAAAGTGATGGTCTGTGCACTAGGACAGATCATCACATGCCACTACCTATTGTTCTACATATGGTAGTGCCTTTGTACTTGAAATAGTGATAACTTAACCTTATGGAGGCTGTCCTTTGTTCTAAGAAAAGAACAGATGACTATTTATGGGTAATTAATGAAGTCCATGTACAAACATTGAGGCCTTCATATCTCCACTAATATTAATTGTTTCGGCACTGTTTTAGGCTTATTCTGAGAAGTATGAAGAGGGCTTCTCTGATGCCTAAAATTGAAGCATAGATCGTGGCGGTTTCCGAGATATTGGTGATTTAATAAACAGTACCATAGTGGTTACCAGTTAATCTGCCTAATATCTCAGCTATTATTGATCGCCTCGAAACATGACTAGTATCTATTGAAAGGTCTTTTCAAGGGCTTTCCATAGCCATTAAGACCGTGAGAATCGATGAAGAATTGATGGAGATATGGCCAAATGAAGTTTGTGACATATCTACTCTTCAGTTTTCCTTGCATTTTTATCTATTCTTATTTTTCTTACCTACAGTACTGTTGCAGCATATACAAACTGACAATACATGTTCAAACTCAATTCTCTGTTTACTATTGACAGGACTACAACAAACAATCTGATTTAATCAGGTTTTGCACTATATCTTTTGTTGAATCAAGATACATCAACCATACTTCTAGAGACAATGCTAATGTCTATGCCTATGATATAAACTTCTGTTTCACCCATTGTGTATTTACAAGAAAAACTGATCTGAATCTGTCTGTTTCTAACAGTCTGCCTTGTAAATAGTGAATATTCTACTAGCATTTTTGCATGTAAATACAAATTTGTCAAATGTCATATTTCAGAAATCTGACAATTATGTAATTTATTTTGCCTAATAATTCTCATGAAATTATAATTAGTAGAATAGTGTAGTAAACTACTTTTCTTCTATTCTGGACTTCCTATAAGCACTAAGTAGTTACAGTGTATTTCCTCAGTTTGTAAATTAACATTATTTGGTCCTAATACTTTTCCTGTCCACTCCAGTTCCTATTCTACTTCCTAAGGACCTCTTTCTGACAACTTCTCTCAACTCCGAAATATGCAACTACCTCATGACCAGAGACTAGGATGCAACACATAAGTTGAAGCCAAGGTCGTTTATCAAGTCATACTCCACTCCAATGTCTTTTCTTTCTGTCAGAGTCTTCTCTTGGGATTTACACCATTGCTAAGTGTTATCTATTCTCCAACATAGTACATTACTCCATTCTGGAATTAACTCCTATCTATTACTCTGTCCCTCCATCCTTGACATCAAAGAAACTTGGAAGAGCTCTTTGAAAGCATCAGGTTGTTGTCAAGACTTCTAATGGATACTCTTTGATGATGCAGAGTGTAAGGGGACATCTAGGGTGATGCTTAGTAAGCTCTAAGGGTCTGAATTTATTAGTGGCCCATTGACAGATTGTGTATCGCATTCCTATCATTCCTTAACTTCTTCTATCTTGTAAGGGGACCTCTCACACACAACTCTGAAACCTGTATTAGTCCTCTGGAGTGACCCTGCAGCTGATCAAATATTACTACGTAATATCTGGTCTTACCCCCATTATTCCAAGAGCACTCTATTGCCTTCTAGCACACTTTCATTGTTTAGACCCTGGTTACCAAATGCAGGAACGTAAGGACACTGTAGTATATATAATGTAGATTATTCCCTCCAGAAGCCTCATCTAATTCTCTGAGGAATCTTCTGGAGGTAGATTGTAACATATTTCATAAACTATAATTAACTGAAGAATCTTCTAGAGTGTTCTGCTCTAGTTGCTCTTATATATCTGTGTCATGCAGTACGATGTCTTCTATCTATTATTAGGACTATTGTGATTACTGATCCATGTGCATGTGACTGCCCATGTGATCGTCTGGTGTAGTATATATACTAGCAATGTGTTGTAGATCTACTTCACTTGAATCTCAACTTAGCTTCTGGAACTATCCACTAGCTTAAGAGTGATCACCTCTGAGTAGTTCCCTAACACAAAGCACCAAGACTAATGAGATTTGTGTCAAGGTAAAGAATGTAAAGAATGTTGTCATGCGGAACAGTTGTTTAGGCAATAAAAGTAATATTTTTTACCATAATAACGAGAATAACCAGCTCAAGAGATGAGTTTGGCCCTTATCACAAATGGTCACTTACTATTTGTGATAGGTGCTTTGATACTTTAAAGAGTTCAAAAATGCGAAGTTAGATAAGTGACGAAAGATGTTGTTAAGTTTGAAGTCTAATCCTCAGACTATAAGTCCTTATATATATGAAAGTGATGGTCTGTACACTAGGACAGAGTATCACATACTACTACCTATTGTTCTATATATGGTAGTGCCTTTGTGCTAGAAATAGTGATAACCTAATCATACGAAGGCTGTCCTTTGTTCTAAGAAAAGAACAGATGACTATCTATAGGTAATTAATAAAGTCCATGTGCAAATATTGAGGCCTTCATATCTCCACTGATACTGATCACCTTGAGGTCATTCTAGGCTCATTCTAAGCGATATAAAGAGGGCTTCTGATGAGCCTAGAACCAAAGCTTATATCATGGTAGTTTCCGAGATATTGGTAATTTAATAAACAGTACCATAGTAGTTACCAGTTGATCTGTCTAATATCTCGGCCAATACTGATCGCTTTGAGATATGACTGATATCGATTGAAAGGTCTTTTTAAGGGCTTTCTGTAGCTGTTGAGACTAAGAATCATCAAAGAATTGATAGAGATATGGCTGAATGAAGTTTGTGACAGTCTTCTAGAGATGTTCCTTAGATGCCCAGTTGTGAACTTGAGCATACCACTTGAGTAGCAGAGTAGTGGCTGTGACCACCACTATAGAAACCTCATAAATATTATCCAGAGAATTTCATAATAGATCTATAACAGAACTCCCCTCTAGAGTGCTCTTAAAAGTGAAAAGGACCTTAGAAGATGTTCTTTAACAGAATGATATTATATCTTGGTGGCAGTGACTTATTTATACCATCTAGGTTACCATCAGAGCAGGGCCATCATTGCTAATGGCTAATTATAGCAAGAATTAGCAAGACGAGTTCTCTCAAGGACTGTATTGCAAATCTAATAGAAAGAGACTAAGGCTCAAAGATGTGATAAGGTATAGAGGAGTAGAAGAAGAACTAGAGAGGTCAAACAAAGAAGTCAGATAGAGAGATAGAAGAAAAGGTGTTTAATAAAGATAACGTTGTCATGACTTGGCAAAATGGCTAAGTCAATATTTATATTTCTTTTCTTTTTCTTTTCTTTTCTTTTAGATTATTACTAAGGTAGAGTGTGGGAAATATCACGTGACAGTCACAGAGTCACGTCAATAGTCATGGTCACAGTATATGATGGAGGAGTCAGCTGACAGGCATGAGGACTGTGGGAGACAAGGTGCATAGCCACAATAGTAATTGTATATATAGTGTAGCAAAATCTAATGGGGACTCTATCGAGTTCTCTTTGTCAATCGCTGAACAAAGAGCAGTTGGCTTTATTCTGGCTTGGAGTTTAGCTTCCTTACAAATGTGCTCGAGAGCAAGATAACTCAAGATGGCCGCCTTTCTCTATAGTCCATCAAAAGGCTCAAAAACTACTTATTATTCAGAGAAAAACCCCAGGAGTAGGATTAGAGGAGTAGAGAGTGGTATCCAAGTGATCAGAAGAGGTGCTGTAAGGGGCACGCTTGGTGAGGCACCCAGTCACACTGCAATATAGTAAAGCAGGTGTCTTAAGCAGAAGCAATGAATAGCCCAGGAGCTTCTATCATTATTGAGGTAAGGTATTCTACCGTACATCACTAGCTACTTATACTAGACTAGCCTGGTCTGTGCACCGGTCACTATGGCCACTAACATCAGGACAATAATAACTACACTACCAGATATAGCTATGTAGTATTATGATGGAGACCCGAACTAGAGGAAAGGGAACTATAGACCACAGACTCTGAGGATCCGTGGGAACACTAGATGATATGAACCCTACCAGGTTATCTAAGCGATCTCAGGGTTGTCCCCTTACAGGTGTTGTCTCATCATTTTACTCTTACTATCTTTAGAAATCTAGAAGTTTTCTTTGTTTCTTTTCTTTTGTTGTATCATTGCTTTATAATCCTAATAAAATACTCTAGGGCACAGAAGAGACAAGAATACTTTCCTCCTCATCATCTCTCCCTCTGTTGCTCTAGAGCTAAAAGGCTATTTGAGTAATTTGAGATTTTCTTTTGTGTCTACTTTTATGAAAACTCTATAAAACTTCTTTTGAAGGGAGACTCAAGCCTTAACAGACTCAGACATTCACTTATGCTAGGAGCTAACCACTCACTATGTGTTTTTTGGAGTAGGCTTTCAGTTGTATAGTCAGCTGAAGTAGAGCCTACATGATAGTATAGGAGTTTTAGGTAGTACTGCTATATTGATGGTGAGCTAGGCTACTAAACTAGGTAAGGGCAGTAGTGTTATAGCACGAGATAAACACGTGCCTTAAAGATCCTATTACAGTGAGGGTTTGCTTGAGTGGATACTAAAAACTTTTCTTTTTTTCTTAGGTTTCTATTTAATATATTTTGGTTATTCTTTGAACATTCACTTTCAGTAAGCTCTCTATTATTTGATTTATCTCCCTAGTGCCTACTTGTTTAGTACACAATTGTAAAGCAGTTTGGAGATTTCACCTCTCTGATCTTGCTTTCATCTTTGTTTTATAATCTGTCAAGAATGACTCCAGAAGAGAAATTTACTCTAGGGGGGGCTTGGCCTCAATGACTAGTTGTGCCCACCTCTACACTTGCCCCTTCTGGATTTCAGTAAAATCATATTTAAGTGGAAGAAGTAAGAGTGACAAGCAGAGTGAAGTTTTTCCAAGAGAGAACGAAACTAAGGTAAATTGGATTATTAAATAATTCAGAAGATTCCAGAGTGGCTGATAGTCAGGTGACTAAGCCATGCATGTGTAGTGCACATCGCGGTGTCACCATTGTGACATAATCAAACCTTTTGATCCCCATTAACATTATGGAATATTATTCTAGAATGGCTATCTGGGAGTAAAGCAGTGAAATGAATAGATTCTCAGCCTACTATGGGAACTCAATTATGCCTGCTCCAGTATTATTGTCTGCTTCTATGAAAACTATCTACTAGAACTATGGTACATTCTTTGATTTCAAATGTACCTGATAGGTAATTAAAAGAAGCAATATGAAAGATTATCTGTTTTAATTTGACTACCATAGTATTTGGTAATACTTGCTGCACTCCTAGTATATATACTAGCAAGCACTTAAAACTAGGATAACTACAATAGGAACTCTTTATCATATTATCTCCTGAAATCTTTTCATATAACGAAATCGAGAGAAATGTCTATGGTTGTATAAAGGGGATATTAGGAGTTAGAGTCCAGATATTTTTATATAACCATATTCAACTACTTCCGAGCTACTATAAGAACTAATGGAGCTATTCACCAGATGAGTACTGTGTGTTATAAATGTGTAAGTCTTGTAGATAACATATTGTACATTGTTGGTCTATGATAAAAGAACATATTTATTAAGTAGATGCAGAAACTCATGATAATGCTGAACAAGAGGATACTATTGCTGTATCCATATAAGAATAGCTTCATATACTGTTTCTAAGAGATAAGTGGCATTTTGGCTTTGTTGGGCTTTCTGGGTCAATGATAGTGGTTGGTCCTCAAGAAAGTTGAGATTATTAGTATCTTTAAACATCTTGTTAAGTAGACCACTCAAGCGTCTACATTGACAGACTTGCCATAACATTGTAAGATCTAGCTTTCCTAATGCTCAATTGTTAAACAATAGAAATTGATAGGAATAGACAAGAGATCTTATACAAGTGGTTATTGGTGTTGATCTTTTGGAGAAGGCCATTATGACACTCATATATAAACTCACTTAAGTTGATAAGTAGACCTCAAAACTGTAGGAGGTCTGGAATATGTGATACATAATAATAATTTGGATGTGATTGTACATTGGGAAAAAGTTTAGTAAAAGATACCTGATAATTATGATAGTGATCTGCAAATATCTTTGCTAACTCTGGAGAGGTCATATATAATACAACAATGTAGGTACAGGTTGTAACATTGTGAAGATTTTTTAAGAGTGCCATATGATACTGAGTTTTGGTTCTTGACTATATTTCAGAAATAATTAGAGAAAATATGACTGTAAACAATATTAACCAATGATTAGCCTTGAGTTTTCCATGGGATTTTTCACCAAGGTTAGCTAGTGAACAGTTAACCTAGAATGGAATTGTAATATTTGTAATGCAGTTATAGATCTCTGCCAGAGTTGATATGTCAAAAATACATGCCAAATTTAAAGACTTTACTTCAGAGTCATTGTCTGAGCCCAGACTTGGGTAAAAATCACTTTCATCATTATTGCTCTTATCATTGATATTCATTACCATCAAATTTTGAGTATTAATTGAGTGAAGATGTTGGAGATATAATGGAGTGTTATTATGTTCCTAGCTCTCTTGTTATAGTTCTTGTAAGAGAATGCTTGGTCAGCAGTCCAGTACTAGCTTATCTTAGGGTGAGGAAGCCGCTTAGAGATAGAGTAATAAATAGCCCAGGAGTTCCAATCAATGTTAGGGTAAGGTATTCTACTGTACACCACTAGCTATATATACTATACTAGCCTGGTCTGTGCACTGGTTGCTAAGAGAACCTAGATCAGGACACTAATAGCTACTATATCTGCTGTCTCTAATCCCTTCCCTCTAGTTCTCATCTTTATAGTGATACTATATAGCCTTATTAGGTATAGTGAATCATAGGACAAGTTAGACAATACTCATCTATACCAGTTTACCTAAGCTATTCTAGAGTTTGTCCCCTTACAGTTCTACCAGTTCTTTGTCAATGATATCTTCATCCAAATCCATTCCCATATCATCAATGATCTGTGCTCTCTGGTATATATTTAGATCTTTTCCATTATCTACACCAATGCTCCATTTAACATGAACATGGTGCTAAAGAACTTCTTCTAGCCAATTGTGCATTATTCCTAAATGACAGGGTTTTGATAAAAAAGTTGATGAAATGAAAACTATCACACACCATTCTTATTAAAAAGCTTTATGCATTGCTTTTTTGTTGATGCTTGTCACTACTCCTCAGCAGCTACAATCATCTCCAAGCCAATCCAAGGCCTTCACAAATTGACATCCAGGCTCTCAATATCTGTTCAATCAAAAGAACAGAACAAACAGAAATGATGAAGAGATGCAATTCCAGCAAATCCAAGAGCCTTACATACAGTCAGCAAATCTCCTATCAATGCCAAGACACCAATGCATTTATTTATACCTTGTGAGTGACAATAAGTACAAACAATCACATCATGATGGAAGTAGTGTAAAGGGACACTCTAGAATAGCTTAGGTAACCTGGTATAGGTAAGTATTATCTAGCTTGCCCTTGGATCTTCAGAGCCTGCTGTTGCTAGTTCCCTTTCCTCTAGTTCTCATTGCCATAGTAATACTACATAGCCTTATTAGGTATGATAGTTATTAGTATCCTTATCACAAAAGGCCACTTACTGATTTGTGATTTGATATTGGAATATTCAAAAAGGCTTAAAAAGTGAGTTTTAGACAGTGACAAGAGATATTGTTAAGTCTAAGGTCTAATCCTCAGACAGGGAGTTCTTATATACAGAAAAGTGATGGTCTGTGCACTAGGACAGAGCATCACATACTACTACCTATTGTTCTACATATGGTAGTGCCTTTGTGCTAGAAATAGTGATAACCTAACCATATGGAGGCTGTCCTTTGTTCTAAGAAAAGGACAAATAACTATTTATAGGTAATTAATGAAGTCCATGTACAAATATTGAGGCCTTCATATCTCCACTGATACTGATCACCTTGAGGTCGTTCTAGGCTTATTCTGAGCAGTATGAAGAGGGCTTCTGATGAGCCTAGAACCAAAGCTTAGATCGTGGCAGTTTCCAAGATACTGGTGATTTAATAAACAGTACTATGGTGGTTACCTATTGATCTGCTTAATATCTCGGCCATTATTGATTGCTTTGAGACGTGACTGGTATCAATCGAAAGGTCTTTTCAAGGGCTTTCCATAGCCATTAAGACTGTGAGAATAGTCAAAGAATTAGTGGAGATATGGCTGAATGAAGTTTGTGACAGTCCTAATCTGTATTCCCTTAGCGACTGGCACACAGACTGGCTAGTCTAGTATAAGTAGCTAGTAGTGTACAGTAAAATACCTTACTCTAACATTGATTAGAACTCCTGGGCTATTGTTAGGGAACCACTCAGAGATGATCACCCTTAAGCTAGTGGATAGTTCTAGAAGCTAGTTTGAGATTCAAGTGAAGTAGATCTATGACACATTGCTAGTATATATACTACACCAGATGATCATATGGGCAGTCACATGCACATGGATCAGTAATCACAATTGTCCTAAATATAGATAAAAGGCATTGTACTGCATAATATAAACAGGAGAAGCAAGGAATGATAGGAATGCAATATATAATCTGTCAACAGACCACTAATAGATTTAGACCCTCAGAGCTTACTAAGCATTACCCCAGATGTCCCCTTACAGCTATTCAATGTTTTATCTCCAAGCAACATCCTCACTAAGTAGCAACGTCGGTACTGGGCTACTATAAGGGCAACTGGGGCACAAGACTCCAGGAGAATCCTCAGTTAATATTACAGTTAGTAGTTATGATACAACTCACCTCTAGGAGAATCCTCAGAGATTAGGATGAGGCTTCTGGAGGGATCTTTTACATTATATACATCCCTTAGTATCAGGGTCAGTAGGATTGGAGCTAAACTAATGTATTTAAGTATTACTAGTTAAACAGGCTAAGGTAGCTCCAGAGTGTTGTCATACCGTTCAGGGGTAGAAATGGAGGTGTCCTCTTATATGAGCTAGTATTGGGTTATGAAGAAAGTTACTAAAAGATTATGCTTTAGATCCATCTTTGACTGGACTAGCTTGGAAATATGGCAAACTTGTACTCTAGAACCAATGGTATTCAGATGCTGAACTTAGATTGATAGACTTTGTGCTTGTAAATAAGCATTGATGGCATTAGATCAATTATATTTAGATAAATGACCTCTAGGACATGACTTGAAGATACTAGACATTGATTGGGACTTACTAACTGTTTAACAGGTAATCAAGGAAGTCCAAATTACAAAGCAGCATCAAGAGAATGATAGGATGAGAAGGAAAAATATTCTAGAAGAAAGCAACATATTACAAACTTCATTCAGTCATATCTTTATTAATTCTTCAACGATTCTCATAGTCTCAACAGCTATAGAAAGCCCTTAAAAAACCTTTTGATTGATGCCAGTTATGTCTTGAGGCAATCAATATTAGAGATATTAGGCAGATCAACTGGTAACCACTATGGTACCATTTATTAAATTGCTAATATCTTGGAAACCACCACAATCAATGCTTTGGTTCTAGGCTCATCAAAAGCTCTCTTTATACTGCTCAGAATGAGCCTAAAATAACCTCAAGGCAAATAATACTAGTGGAGATATGAAGGCCTCAATATTTGTACATAGACTTCATTAATTACCTATAAATAGTCATTTGTCCTTTTCTCAAAACAAAGGACAGCCTTCATAAGGTTAAGTTATCACTATATTAAGCACAAAGGCACTACCATATGTAGAACAATAGGTCGTAGCATGTGATGATCTGTCCTAGTGCACAGACCATCACAATTATATATATAAGAACTCATAGTCTGAAAATTAGATCTCAGACTTAACAACATCTTTTGTCACCTATCTAACTTTGTATTTTTGAACTCTTTAAAGTATCAAAGCACCCATCACAAATAGTAAGTGACCATTTGTGATATGGTGATAAAGACATGTCATCTTTGATAGAAAGGACCTGGAGAAAGGATATGTCATCACAAAGAAAGGAGAGAGACATGTAAGCCTTAGGAGTTTGGGGGGAATTAGTAAGAGAAGGGGTTGATGAAAATCCAAAAGTAGCAATAGTTCCCTTTTTATCTTTATTCTTTGAGTTTCAGACATTTGTAATAACTTTAATATAGTATCTGGAGTGCAGTTGAATCAGAGAAGAACCTCTTAACTCCTACCTCCATCTACACTGCCTCTGAAATCGTGAATGCAGATCTATTAAGAGTAAGAAGACTGGAACCAGAGGGATGTCTTGAGTAGAACACTGAATATATCTAGAACTCAATCTAGAGAGGAATAGCAGATGCAACTTGGGCAGACTTCAGAGAGGACAGTAGGCTGGGAAAGCTTGACTAGGTACATACTTGGATCGCATCACATTCATAAGGTTTGGTGTTGGAGGTACAGACAAGAGGGCAACTGAGTGTGGAGGGTCTATGAGTGATCAACTAATTGTATTTTCCAGTGGAGTCTTTGTCACAGTATATAAAGGTTGACATCTTAGGAAGGCTATGCAACAACAATCTAGAAAGATCTTTTATTCTTTTTATAACAACCAAACCCATATTTTATTAGAGCTGCATATAATTCTATTTTTATTTATAACCTTCATCTTTGATTACCTCCTCTCAGATCTTTAGCACACAATTGGGAGCTGGCACATTATTGTTTTGTTTGTCCCAATATACAATTCCCTTTTGTACTCTTTTAACGTGATATAGTTTACTTAAGTTTCCTGCACTATTTATAGTTTTATCCCATTATATGTCTTGAGGTTATGAATTAACTGTTCAAAAGCATGGGAAGTTATTTCCTTTTGGGGGCTCTCATAACATATTCTAGCTAAACTCTGGTCTAAACAATGACAGAACATTTCTCACTTACAACTATTTGGTACTACTACTTATGCCTATATATCAAGCAACTTGAATTTGTACTTTTTCCTTGATTAGTCAAGATGGCCTTACTTAACTATTTTGAATGCAATAGTTATAAATTACTTGAGAAAACACTAGTATTGTATTCAGATTATGTAATATTATTTTTGAAGAAGGAATTATCTACTATGCTAGACAACTAACTCCAATATTCTTTACAGATGAAAACAACCTCTTTTCTTATAGACTAGGCAACTAGATACAAGCAATTAAGGAGAATAGAAATTATAAAACAGAAAAGGAACTCAAATAGAAACCAGTTGGGCTATCACTTCAAGTAATTGTACCCCAACTATTGACTATTAGCAAACTACATGAAAATGAATATAAGAGGAATACAAACCCTATGACTCAAACTACCAATATACCATTAACTGAACTACCAGAAAATGAGTATGGATCACAATATAATAATGGGAAGACACTACTGGCAGCAAGAAGATTCCAATATACTCCCAAACTATCAAATTGGCTCATGGAATCTTAAGAGTATTTTAGCCAGTCCCATATATTTTCTGTGAATATTAACACATTGTCATGACTTGGTGTAGCAACTTAGCCTAGACGACTTAATCATCTTCTAAGTCTGAGTTGACAAAAAGAACTCAATAGAGTTTCTTGTCATATAATGGAAAATAACCATTTAATAATATAATTTCTTTTATATTTTATATTATTACTAATTTTTTGCTCCTGTTGTCTACTCCTATAGGATCATGATATAGACTAGTCACTAGTACTCCTCCTATTCCAGACTTAGTATAAGTACTCTAGTAGTTACATTCTAGTTTCTTAGTTTATAGATTAAAGTCATTTATATCTTTAATATCCATCTCCACTCCTATCAATCTATATACCACTCCTTGTAAGGGAACATCTAGGGTAGTGCTTAGTCACCACTGAGGGTCTATTCTATTAGTGGCCCACTGACAGTACGTGTACGCATTCTCATAGTTCCTGTCTTCTCTTTGTCTGTGTTATACGATGCGACACCTTCTATTCTATTCTTAGGACATTGTGATTACTGATCCATGTGCTCATGTGATAGTACATGTGATCGTCTAGTATAGAAGTATATATACTAGCAATGTGTCGTAAATGTACTTCACTTGAATCTCAACTTAGCTTCCAGGACTCTTACCTAGCTTAAGGAGTAATTGCCTTTGAGTAGTTCCCTAACACTCCTCTCCTGATCTCCCAGTGTTATATGACGGAAAATACCTATTTAATAATATAATTTCCTTTTTATTTTATATTATTACTAATTTTTCGCTCCTAAACTCCTGTTGTCTACTCCTATAGGATCACGATGTAGACTAATTACTTGTACTCCTCCTATTCTGGACTT
>Ga0157360_1000728_pt1 | contig 12406 bp, 10 predicted proteins | sample AttlaeALBM1_FD_111483 | JGI IMG/M metagenome (GOLD analysis project Ga0157360, IMG submission 111483) | Fungus gardens microbial communities from leaf cutter ant in Ribeirão Preto, State of São Paulo, Brazil - Atta laevigata ALBM1 | ecosystem: Host-associated > Fungi > Mycelium > Unclassified ... | reverse complement strand
AGTGCCATTGCGGTAATGCTGATCTTCTGGAGTTGAAGCTGGATTTTGTTTTTCTATGGCATCTTGGAGAAGGGCAGAGAGGCAATGCAGGAAGCACCAATCTTGAATCGAAACCAAGTGAATAAGAATGGACCTATCACAAATGGTCACTTACTTATTTGTGATTATAGATACTATAGCTCAAAGAGGCTTAGAAGCAAAGTTTAGATAGTGACAAAAGATATTGTTAAGTCTGAGGTCTAATCCTCAGACTATGAGTCCTTATATACAGAAAAGTGATAGTCTGTACTCTAGAACAGGCTATCACATACTACTACCTATTGTTCTGCATATGGTAGTGCCTTTGTGTTGTAAAATGCAATAACTTAACCATATGGAGGCTGTCCTTTGTTCTAATTAAAGGCAGATGACTATCTATGGGTAATCAATTAATGTCCATGTACAAACATTGAGGTCTTCATATCTCCACTAATATTAATTGCCTTGAGGTCATTCTAGGCTAATTCAGAACATTATGAAGAGGGCTTTTGCTGGGCCTAGAACCAAAGCATTGATTATGGCAGTTTCTGAGATATCAGCAATTTAATAAACAGTACCATGGTGGTTATCAGTTGATCTGCCTGATATCTTGGCCAATATTGATCTCCTCAAGATGTGACTGGCATTAATAGAAAAATCTTTTTATGGGCTTTTTATAGCCATTGAGACCATGAAAATTATTGAAGAATTGATGGAAATATGGTCAAATGAAGTTTGTGATATAACATCTTCTCTTAGTTCAAGCTTCATTGAGAAGTTATCTTGTTTTTGGTATACTCTGAAGATATTCCTGTAGCTTTTTGCCTGCATTTTGTAAATTTTCTTCAGGTTCTCATGTGTTGTCTCCTTAAGTGTCTCCTTTCCATCTGATAAGGTATTTATTCTTCCTATGCCTTTGTTGTAAGTCCAGAATTTTTTCTATTTCCTATTCTTCCTAGCCCTATATTAAGGTCAGTAGTGGGGGAGTGGTTTTCTGGCTATGAATAGTGGAATCAAAGTACTGAGTTAACTTACTTGCATGAAAGACTGGGTACAATACTTAGTAGCGAGGTAATATTCTAAGCTAGAACATAACTAAGGACAACTTTTCTATTATTTTAAATGGTCCTTTGTACCAGGGTCGTAATACTTGCTCTGTAGTCTAGTAATCCTTCAAATTGAGTAGCACTTTATCACCAACTTTAAATAGGATGCTTTAAACTTTTTTGTTATAGTACTACTTCATTTTTTCTGCAAGAATAAGAGCTGCTTTACCTGCTCCAAGGCTTCATGTCATTTACATGTCAGGTCATTTAAGTCCCTTTGCAGTGATTTTTTGACTAAAATTGGACCTGCTCTTGGATGTCTACCATATTCAAGGTAGAACAGACTTTCTTTGATTCCTTCATGTGCTTAATTATTATATGTAAATTCTGTACTTGGTAGTAGATCCAACCAATTACTAAGGTTATAATCTACATAACATCTAAGATATTGCTCTATTGCCTAGTTTACACATTTCATTTGTCTATCTGTTTATAGATGATGTGCTGTTGACATAGTAGATTCTATTCCTAAAATTTTGTACTATTCTTAGAATAGCTCAGCCAAGTATTGTACTCCTTTATCTGAAATAATTTGTAGGGGCAGTCTATGCAATGGATAAACCTTGTCATAAAGTAACTATACCATATCCTTGGATGAAAACTAATTATTAATAGGAATGAAATGAGCTCTTTTGGTAAGCCTGTCAATAATAACACAGATAGCATTGTAATTGTTTGACTTTGGCAATTGAGTGATTAAGTCTATTGATATTATTTTCCAAGGCCTGTTAGATACCTTGTTAGACACAAGTGGTCTAAAAGGTTGCTGTGGGTAATTTTTCATCTACTGACACATATCACAACCCATAATATATTTCTTGACAAATGTAGTTATCCCAGGCCACTAGTAATTTCTATAGACCAACTTATAGGTCTTCTAGTGACCTGGGTGTCTAGTGGATAGCAAGTCATGGTGTATCTGAACAATCTGTTGTTGCAAAGTATCTTCTATGCTATGAGGGATATAGATTTTTTCTTTGTACAAGAGTAGTCTATTCTCATAGTTTTAGTCTTGCAAGGATTTTTTGAATTCTCTAGGACTAGACTTGAGTAACAACTTATAGTCTTTAGTGACTTCATCTGATAAGAGTACAGCTTTGACTTCCTTTAGGATTATCTCATCATTTATTGGCAATTCATGAGTAGCCTCTAATGTGTTGATAGCAAAGAACTCAGGTTTTAGCAACACCTAGTTTATATTGTCAAGGTCTATCCCCATCTTATGATCTGTTTGTCTAGACAAGGGATCTTTTGCCTACATCATCTTTTTCAGTTGATAATAGAGTACAAAATCAAAACAAGTCATAAATAATACCCATCTTGCTTGCCTCTTAGTCAGCTTTTGAGCTGTCCTAAAGAATATAAGGTTCTAATAATCTGATTAGATCTCAATTTTATGTGGATGTTTCTTTAAATAATGCTTGTGTTCCTCTAGTCCCTGAATTACTACAAGTAGCTCTTTGTTGTAGATTCCATAGTTTCTTTTGTGAACATCTAACAACTTGGAAAAAAAAGCTACTGGGTGCTAAAGATTAGTTTGCATGTCCTTTTGCAATAAGATTGTGTCTGTTGTAAAGTTACTAGCATTGGTAAATAACTTAAAGAGATCTTTGTCATTTGGTATTTTCAGGATTGGAGCCATGGTAAAGGCCTTTTTCAGTGCCTCAAAAGCATTTTGTTGCTCAATGCCCCAATTTCAGGTATAATCCTTCTTGGTCAAGTCAGAGAGTGGTTTTGACATCTTGGCAAAGTTCTCAATAAAACTACAATAGAAATTTGCAAAGCCTAAGAATGCTTGTACTTGCTTGACTTTTGTTAGTACTGGCCACTCTAGAACTCCTGAAAGTTTCTCTTCATCCATCTGTACTTTATTTTCCAATATCATTATACCCAAATATTTGATGCTACTTTGTTCAAAGAAACATTTTTCTGCTTTAGCATAGAGGTTGTTACATTGGAGCCTTTTCAGCACTTTCTTGACCAATTACCTATGTTCCTTCAAACATGTCCCAAATATTAAGATGTTGTCTAAATATACTATTACTAGTCTTATACAAATCAAATCTCCAAGTATATTGTTTATTATACTTTGGAATGTTGCTAGTGCATTGGAAAACCCAAAATACATAACAGTTGTCTCAAAGAGGCCTTACCTTGTAATAAACACTATTTTCCATTCATTCCCTTCTCTGATGCAAACATTGTTGTATCCCTACCTCAGATCAATTTTGGTAAAGATTGAGGCCTTGTTAAGTGATTCAATTAAGTCAGCTATTCTGGGATTAGATAATAGTTTTTGATAGTAATTGCATTAAGAGCTCTATAGTCCATGACAGGTCATAAGCTTCTATCATGTTTCTTTACAAAGAAAAATGGAGCTACTACTAGGTTAGTAGATAGATAGATATAACCTTTTCTGAGTTTCTCATTGATCTATGTATCAAGAGAGTTTCTTTCTGCTAGAGATAGTAGATAGACCTTTGCTGGCTTGGGAAGCTTTATGCCTTTTATAAAGTCAATAGTATGGTCATATAGTTTCCATAATAGCATTCTCTCTAACTTATGTTTTGAAAACACATTTCCATACTCATATAGCCATTCTGGCACATGAGTCTTCCAGGTCTTTGTGTCTTCACAATCTGAGTTCCCATATTGGTCTCAATTGTTGAGTATAGTTGCAATTATCATTGCCTATTGATGACTGCCTGGGTCAGTTGTGTCTGCCTAGCTAAGAATGTGGTTGTTGGGGTTCTCATTTTCTATGTCATCCAATGAGGAGAATCTACTGACATCTATTTTAAGGTAAAGCTCATTAGCTTCTGCTTCTACATCTCATATATTATAGACTTTATTAGTGCATATATCTAGATACCTAGTAAACTCCCATTGACCTTTTTGCCAATCAATATTTGGATTATGTTTATACAAGTATGAGTAGCCAATCATCATCTTCTTATTTCCTAGATTAGTAATAAAGGGGTACTAGATTATCTTGTGAGATCCAATTTCTACATAAGCTTGGACATATTCTGTTATTTATCTTGTTGGGAGTACCATCTGCATTGATTACATAATATAGATTTGCTAGTTTATGTGTTACCAGGTTATTATTTTCCATGGTGACTCTGTCAATGAAGTTTGTGGTAGCTTCCAAATTATCTAAAGCCTTAATCTATACTTTTTTGCCATATACCCAAAGTGTAACTGGAATTTTAAAGGAGGTAGTCTTGTTGTGCTAAAAGGGTGCAAAAGGGAATTGCACACTGGGACAAACAACAATACATGGTACCAGCTTCCAATTGCATACTAAAGGTTTGAGAGGAGGTAGCTAAAATAAAGATTTTAAGAAAGAGTGAAAACTAAATATTATATATAGCTTTAGATAAAATAAATTAAGTTTGTCATTGGAAATAAGAGTAAGCTCTTCCTAAGGTGTCAACCTCTACACACCATGACTAGACTCCACTGGAAAATACAGTTAGTTGATTACTCATAGACTCTCCATACTTAGTTGCCCTCTTGTCTGTACCCCTAACATCCTTATGGGTGTGATGCAATCCAAGTGTGCACCTAGCCAAGCTTTCCTAGCTTGCTGTCCTCTCTGAAGCTTGCCCAAGTTGCATCTGCTATTCCTCCCTAGATCAAGTTCTGGGTATATTCTGTGTTTTTCTCAAGACATCCTACTAACTCTGAACTCTTACACTCAATAGTTTTGCATTTCACAATTCCAGAGGCAGTGATGATAGAGATAAGTGCCAAGAGGTTCCCTCCTATCATCTTGTTCTTTAGATACTATATTAAAGTTATTACAAATGATTGAAACTCAAAGAATAAAATATAAAAAGGAAACTATTACTACTTTTAGGATTCCCTCAACTTGTTCTTACTTGAAGTTCCCCTAAATTCCTACAGATTATGTGTTATTCTCTTGACTCCTTCCTATCAATGACACATTGAAGGGGGAAAAAGAAACTATTAGCCTAGCAAAAGCTAAAGATGTGGTACTAGGTCCCAATTGCATACTAAAGAGTTTGTGGGGATAAATCAAGAATGAAGGTATTGAAAAAGAGAATATAAAAACTTAGTGTGATAATTAAGATAAAAATGTTTGAAAGGATAGTAAGCTCAATCTAGATTCTCTTCATATGGTGTCCCTAAGGTGTTCACCTTTATATACTATAACAAGCTCACTATCAAAGTAGTCAGTAAACCACTCATAGGCCTTATCACACTTAATCAAGCCCTTATCTACACCCTCACACCAAATCTTATAGGTGTGATATGATCTGAGTTGATGATTAGCCAGGCTTTTTAGGCCTGCTACTCTATAGAAGATTGTCCAAGTGACCTCTGTATCTTGTCTCTTGACCAAGTAGAGTATATGGTTCCAGTCTCTTTAATAACCCAACTACTTCACTTAGAACTCAGAAAGATACAATAAGATGACTCTCAGGCCCTTGAGATGGTACAGGTGTCAAGATTCTATTTCCCTCTCTGTTGGACTCTCTGAGTGTTATATTAAAAATATAAACTGATGAGACTCAATTAAAAATAAATAAATAAAAACTCCTTTTTCTTCTAGTCTCTCTTATATCTCTCCTCTGTGACATTGCCATATGAACATAATAAACGTTACCTCTCTATCCTCTATATCTACTAGCTATGACCATGTACTCCTACTCTATTTCCATGCTTCACTCATGTCCAACATTCCCTAACCTTTGGACTAGCTTCCTTTTACTCCAATTATGATCTAGAAACACATACAAGTACATATGAACATCAATAATATATTTGTTGTTCAATAGGTGTATTTGTTTCTTGACCAAGTCCAGCAGTAATGGGATCACTAGTTACTAATAGACTTTTGATCTGTTGTCTTAGTGTTATATTAGTCTAAGTCTGCTCTAAATTGAAACTATGTCACATTCTAAAGATATCTGTAAGGGGACATCTAGGATAACGCTTAGTAAGTTCTGAGGGTCTGATCTATTAATAGCCCAGTGACAGATTGTGTATCGTGTTCCTATCATTCCTAACCTCTCTTGTCTGTGTCATGTGGTGCGATGCCTATTATTAGTTGTTCTAGGACATTCTGTGATTATAGATTGGTTGCCATGGTAGTATGTGCCTGACTATCTAGTATAGTATATATACTAGCAAGTGTATATAGATATATCCCTACTTGAATCTCAAACTAGCTTCCAGGACTCTTCATTAGCTTAAGGGTGATCACCTCTGAGTGGTTCCCTAACAATGTCCTTGAGCCTCTGAGTTCTAAAGTATTAACATTGATAGTTTGTCTCTGAGAAACCTAATACTAGCTCATTAGTCTTGCCTCCCAAGGTATATGCTATTCTAGCATGTGGTAGCTTAGTAACTACCTAATAGAAGTATCCAATCTTGGGTCTAAATTATGTCTGGGACTTGTAGGAGGTCTTTAGAGTAAGTTCCAATAGTGAAATCCAGAGGTATAATTTGTATCCTATACTATATTTCTGCAAAAAATTCACTAGTAGCATAATAGTGTCCCCATTGCTGTTCCCTTCTAGAATCTTCTTTATCCTTTGATATTCTTTTCTCTGTTGTTGGCTTGTGATTTAGAACTCCTTAGCTACCTGTCAAGTGTTAGTAAGCCCCAACTACTGTTCAAATTCTCTAAGTCGCATCCTAGGTGTCATTTATCTAAATATATCTGATCTGATACCATCAATGCTTATTTGCAATCAGCAGTTTATCTGTCTAAGTCTATCACTAGTACACTGCTGGTTCTAGAGCTCAAGTATTCCATTTCTATCAAGGTATATCCAATACAAGGTGGATCTAGAATATTGTTATCTAATAACTTTGTGTATAACCTGATACTAGCTCATCTTACTTGTCTCCTGAGGTATTTTCATGAGCTCTAGATCCAATTCTACCTGTTCACTAATTCATATAACACTTTGGTACATTCTAAGGACTGATAATGGGTTTTAGAGCAAATTCTAATTAGAAATTTGTTGGTATAAGGTGTATCAAATGCTACTTTTTACCATAAATTCACTAGCAGCATAACATTTTTCCCCTACTATAAATAACTGTCCTCAATTGTTTGCTCAAGGCTAGATTTTGGGTCTAGACTACCATCTGCAGATATCTTACATTCTATTCTTACTGTAATGGTCCCCTCTAAAAATAATCCAATGCCATGTAATCCCAAGATTGTCCTTAGTTCTCTTCCATTATTGCTTCTTCATTTAATAGTAGCTTTTATCTATGATACTTTTCTAGAACAATTTTTACAGAGTTATATCAATTGAATCCTATCAATTTGTCATTCTAGCTAAATTTAAAACTCTCTATAGCTTATCTAATCTTCTTGTATAGGATCAATAATTGATCCTTTCTGTTTTGTTTTTCTATGACAGCCACTTTTTCTTTTTAAATTTAGGAGCTCATTCTTTTTTCCCTTTTCATTCTTTTTCTATTATTCTTATGTCTGCCCTACTCACACTCCAACAGCATCTTATTGACCTCCATGCTATGCATCCTTCTGCTGAGCACAATGATCAGATCTTAGTTCTGTTGTCTAATACTCAAAAGCTTATACAGTCCTTATCATAAACTTCATTTGGCCATATCTCTATCAATTCTTCAACTATTCTCACAGTTTTAATGGCTATGGGAAGCCTTCAAAAAGACCTTTTGATCTATGCTAGTCATGTCTTAAAACAATCAGTATTGACTGAGATATTAGGCAGATCAACACATAACTACTATAGTACTGTTTATTAAATTGCTAATATCTTGGAAACTGCCATGATCAATGCTTCAGTTCTAGGCTCAACAGAAGCCCTCCTCATGATGCTCAGAATGAGTCTAAAACAACCCCAAGGCAATTAATATTAGTAGAGATATGAAGACCTCAATGTTTGTACATAGACATTGATTAGTTATCTGCCTTTAATTAGAACAAAGGACAGCCTTTATATGGTTAAGTTATTGTATTTTACAACACAAAGGCACTACCATATGTAGAACAATAGGTAGTGTAAGACTTTAGCCAAGGTGACTTAAATCTACTCTAAGTTCAAGTTAAAGAAAAACTCAATGGAGTTCCCATGTTATCACAGAGTCTTGATGACTTAGGGACCACTCAAGGTGAGTGTTTAGGAAGAACTCGATGGAGTTCTCTGTTGGATTTGACTACCTACTTATACTACTTTACAAGTGGCTATGCTCCTATTACTACATGATCACATGTCCTTCCAGAACATTCTATGATCACATGACCTTGTCACATAATATGATTACCTAATCTCCCATGCTATTTATATCTTGACCCTGTTATATAACTTAATATTAGAGATCAAATGTTCAAACATGTGGAAAACTCTTTCCTTTCTGGGGCTCTTATAACATGGTCCCCCCTTCAAGATTCCTCATCCCAAGGAATTTTTCCATCGACTCCAATTCTTGTTCCATCTCTTCTCTCTTTCCCTTTTATATCTTTTTCTCCCCCAACTGTATAGTAGTTTAGCCATAAATTCCCTTGGTAATTCCCGGCTAAATTCCTTCTCTTCTTCTTCCAGCTCCTGTTGCCTAAGTTCTTCTGCCTTTTCCCCATACACTCTCTCAAATTCTTCTACTAGCTCTTTTGCATTTCCTAAATTCTCCCTATTCTCCCACATGTTTTCTTTCACTGTGTATCTTTTCCATTGCACTAAGAACTTCTTTTTTCCCCACACCATTCATTTATTTAGAATATTTTCTACTTCAAATTCTTCTTCTCCCTCGATAATGACTGGTTTTGGTAGTGTCTTTCTCTGCCCTTCTATCTGTGGTTTGTAAAGTCATACTCTACTTACATTTACTATGGGATATATTTTAATAGTCTTAGGTAATTCCAACTCTATTGCATTACTAGAGACAATTCCCTTGACTTTATAGGGCCCTACAAAGTGCTCTGTTAACTTTTCCAATCTTCTCCTCTTCATCTGCCATTTCAAGTCCTTTGTACTTAATAGTACTAAGTCTCCCACCCTATATTCCTCTCCTTCCCCTCATTTCCTATCTGCAAACTTCTTCATTTCCTCCTGTGCTTTTCCTAGTGCTGCTTTTGCCTCCTCCTGGATCTTCCTCATTTTTTTCACAAATTTCCCTGCTACTTCATACTTCCCCTTCCTTCTGCCCTCAAATCCCATCCTTGGGTCTTGTCTGTAATTTACTTTAAATGGTGAGTTTTTTGTTGCTGCATGAATTTTGTTATTATACACAAATTCCGCTGTTCCTAGCCAATCTGGCCATTGCTCTTGTCTATGGTCAATGAAGACTCTCAGATACTGCTCCAACTCCTAATTTATCCTTTCTATCTGCCTATCTGTTTGTGGATGATAGGCCATTGAGAGCTTTGTTTGGATACCCAGCAAGTTGTTCTCCTCCTTCATCATTTCCACTGCAAATTGTACCCCTCTATCTAATATGATGCTTTCTGGAAGCCCATGCAACTTCCATACATGATCTCAAAATAATTTGGCAAGTCCCTCTGCTGACATCTTTTCTGTTGTTGCTATGAAGTGCGCCATCTTACTAAAATGATTGCACAAAACTAGAATGGTGTTATATCCCTAAGCTAGAGGTAGCTTAGTGATAAAGTCTGCTGAGATGTGACTCCATGGCTTTTCTGGGATTGTGTTAGGCATTAATTTGCCTGCCGGTGCCTTGCTTCGGTTCTTGTATCTCTGATAAGCATCGTACCTATTTACATATTTCCCAACCTCCTTTGTTACTCCTGGCCACCAATAGTTTCTAGTAACTAGCTCTGTCATCTTCCATCTTTCTCCATGCCCTCCTACTGGGATATCATGGTGCAACCGTATTACCTCCCCTCTGAGTTCCCCTTCTGGCATGTATATCCTTCCTTTCTTTAGTACTATTCCGTCCTCTATTTCCTATTCTTCGTCTCTCAGCATCTTTACCCCTGCTTTCTTTAACTCTTCCACTGCCTTCACTACTCTTTTATCCCCCTCTTGTGCCTTCTTTATTCTCTCCCTCAAATTTCCTTCTTCCACTATTGTTTCTACTCCTCTAACCTATTTAGGCTTTATCAACATCTAGTCTTTGTTATCTCTTTCCATCCCTTCTTGCCAATCTGGTCTTCTACTCAGTCCACCTGTCTTTCCCATACTTTTCCCTGGAACATGCTTTAAGGTAAAGTTAAATCATGAGAGATACAGAGCCTATTGTGCTTGTCTTCAATTCAACTTTTGACTTATCATGAAGTATTGGAGGTTTTTATGATCTGTCCAAATTTCGAATTCCAGCTTTACTCCTTCTAAATAGTGCCTCTATGCTTTGAGACACCTAATGACTGCCAACATCTCTTTGTCGTGGATTTTGTAGTTACGCTCTGTAGTGTTTAACAATTTAAAGATGAAGGCCACTGGTCTCCACTTTCCATCCTCACATTTTGTTGATAACACTCCTCCTGTTGCATAGTCCAAGGCATCTGCCTCCACCCTCATTTCTTTATCTATGTCTGGAATTGCTAAAACTGGTTCTGTAGTGAATACTGCTTTGAGCTTTTCAAATGCTTCCTCTTGTTCCTTTTCCTACTTCCATTTTTGCTCCTTTCTGACCAACACATGTAGCAGTGCTGCTATTCTAGCAAAGTCTTTTATGAACCTTCTATAATAGTTGGGAAGGTCTAGGAACTTTTGTACTTCCTTGATGTTTCTCGGTGCCAGCCAGTTGAGAACTCCTTCCACCTTTTCTTGCTGCATCTCTATGCCTTTTGGGCCAATCACTACTCCTAAGAATTCTATCTCTCTAACCTTCTACTTGCATTTTTCCAGTTTTACAAACAAATCATTCTCCTCTAGCCTTCTGAGCACTTTGTCTACCAACTCATCATGCTCCTTCTCTGTATCCATGGCTACTAAAATGTCATCGATGAAGGTTGCCATATCTCCCTGATTTATAAGGTCCTGGAAAAGGTTGTTCATCATTGTCTGGAAAGTAGTGGGGGAGTTTGTTAACCCAAAATACATTACTATGGGCTCATATACCCCAATGTGTATAGTGAACACTGCTTTCCATTCATCTCCTTCCTTGATTCTGACATTGTTATAACTCCATCTCAGATCCAACTTCATAAACACCTTCCTCTTCCCTACTTCATCTAGTATGTCTACAATAAGTGGTAGTAGGTATCCATTTTTTACTGTCCACTGGTTTACATGACGATAATCTTGTATCATCCTTCTTTTACTGTCCTTTTTTGCCACAAAGTATACTGGTGACATTTGTGGTGATTTGGAGGGTCGAATATACCCTTTTTGCAGTTGGTCTTCTATAAATGCTTGCACTTCCTCCCTTTCTTCCCTTGACAATGAATACACCTTTTCTTTCTTTGGTATAAACCTCTCTTTTAACTCAATTGCATGGTCCCAGGCTTTTTGTACTGGCATTCTTTCTGACTCCCTTTTCCTAAAGACTTTCTTTTACTTCCAAAACCTTTTGGGTACCAACTTCCTCAGTGTTTCTTTGTCTTCATCTTTCTCTATCTTCTTTACTTTTTTTTTTTTTTCTTTCTGCTTCCCCTTTCTGCATATGGGTGGACACCTCATCATCTTTACCTTTCCCTTTTCTCAATCTATCTCAGGGTTATGGGCTGCCAGCCATAGCATCCTTAGTATAACCTGTCTTTCCCAGGTTACACATGTCCATTCTGACTCTTTTTATATGTCCTTTGAAGAACATGTTGCACTCTACTTGGTGCATTATCACTTCTCCTACATTTACCATTCCGTTCACGTTTTTGACTAACAGGGGGTTCTTCATCCTTTCCATTTTGAACCCCTTTTTTCTTGCAAAGGTCGTATCCATGAATAGACCTGTTGCTCCGCTATCTAACAGAGCTTTCACCGCTACCCCTTTGTGACTTTCCAGCTTTTCTAGTCCCACTTTCATCCATACTTCTCTTAGCAGCCTTAGTGTGCGCTGCACGTCTCTTACTCTCTCAGTATTCTTGCAAGAATTTAATTTATTGCCCAGTTTTTCTGGGCATAATACACTGTACACATTTGAGGAGGCCAGCCAAGATGTCAGCGTCTAAAGTCCGATGACCGGAATTAAGCCAACTGTCTCTTTGTTCAGAGTTTGACAAAGAGAACTTGATGGAGTTCTCGCTCATTCCTCTACCTACTTATACATTTTACTACTGTGGCTATGCGCTTATTCTCCCATGGTCCTCATGTTACTCTAGTCATGTGACACTTTGTGACTGTGACTTGTGACGT
>Ga0157360_1000725_pt1 | contig 12420 bp, 15 predicted proteins | sample AttlaeALBM1_FD_111483 | JGI IMG/M metagenome (GOLD analysis project Ga0157360, IMG submission 111483) | Fungus gardens microbial communities from leaf cutter ant in Ribeirão Preto, State of São Paulo, Brazil - Atta laevigata ALBM1 | ecosystem: Host-associated > Fungi > Mycelium > Unclassified ... | reverse complement strand
GCTTCTCTGATGCCTAAAAGCGAAGCTTAGATCATGGCGGTTTCCGAGATATTGGCGATTTAATAAACGGTACCATGGTGGTTACCAGTTGATCTGCCTAATATCTCGGCCATTATTGATCGCCTCGAGACGTGACTGGTACCAATCGAAAGGTCTTTTCAAGGGCTTTCCGTAGCCATTGAGACCGTGAGAATCGATGGAGAATTGATGGAGATATGGCCGAATGAAGTTTGTGACAACAACTACCTACTACCCTTAATTACAGAGCTAATCAACAACATGGGTAGCAAAAAGGTATCCACTAAAATAGATCTGAGGTAGGGGTTCAATAATTTGAGGATAAAAGAAGGAGATGAGTGGAAGGGAGCATTTACAATGCATATAGATTCCTTCAAACTAACAGTAATATTCTTTGGGATGACAAACTCGCTAGTTACATTCCAGGTAATGATAAACAAGATCCTGAGAGATTTAATAAACAAAGGGAAGGTCAGAGCATTTGTAGATGATGTGTTAGTGGAAACAGAAACAGAAAAGGGCATAACGGGATTGTAGAAGAAATATTAAAGAGGTTGGAAGAAAATGACTTGTATATTAAGCCAGAAAAGTGTGTGTGGAAAGTACGAAAGATAGGGTTTTTAGGTATCGTTATAGGACCAGATGGGATAAAGATAGAGAAAGAGAAGGTGGATGGAGTGTTGAGTTGGCTAGAGCCAAAAAATATAAAAGACGTCAGGAAATTTTTGGGTTTTGCAAACTATTACAGAAGGTTCATCAAAGACTTTGCATGAGTAGCTAGGCCAATGAATACGTAAACAAGGAAAGATATAAAATAGCAGTGGGAGGAGGAGCAATAGCAAACATTTGACAAGCTCAAAGAAATCTTTATATCAAAACCAATATTAGCAGCCCCAGATTTGGACAAAGAATTCAGGGTTGAAACAGACACTTCTAATTATGCAACTAGAGGAGTACTCTTGATGAAGTGCTCAGATGAGATGTAGAGACTGGTCGCTTTTATTTCAAAATCTCTAAGTGATACTAAAAGAAATTATGAGATACATGATAAGGAAATGCTAGTGGTAGTCAGGTGCTTGGAGGCATAGAAACACTTCCTAGAAGGAGCAATGATTAAATTCAAGATTTGTACAGACCATAAAAATCTTGAGTACTTCATGAAAGCACAGAAACTAAATTGGAGACAAACAAGATGGGCACTGTACCTATCCAGATTTAATTTCATGTTAAAGCATGTTCTGGAAAGCAAGATGGGGAAAGCAGACAGTTTAAGCAGACGGCTAGACTAGGAAGTCAGAGTAGAAAAGAATAACAAAGATAAAATGTTGGTAAAGCCAGAATGGCTAGAAACCAGGAGGATGGAAATGGTAGAAATAATAGTAGATGGAGTAGATCTACTAGAGAAAGTAAGAAAGTCAAAAGTGAAAGATGATAAAGTGGTAAAAGCAGTGGAAGAGATGAAACAGGCAGGGGTAAAGATATTAAGAAACAAAGAATGGAGAGAAGTGGACGGTATAATGTACAAGGAAAGGAAAGTCTATGTGCCAAAAGATGACAGACTTAGAGCAGAGATAATTAGGCTGCATCATGATATGCTAGTAGGAGGCCATGAGGGGCAATGAAAGACAGTGGAATTAGTCACCCGCAATTTTTGGTGACCAAGAGTAACAAAGGAAGTGAAGCAGTATGTGAAGGGATATGATGCTTGCTAGCATAACAAAAACTATATAGAACAGCTGGCAGGAAAGTTAATGCCAAACTCAATTCCAGAGAAGTCTTGGATGCACATATCAGCAGACTTTATCATGAAGTTGCCTTTAGCTCAGGGATACGACTCAATCTTGGTAGTAGTCAATAGGTTGACAAAAATGGTTTATTTCATACCTACTACAGAAAAAAACATTAGCAGAAGGTCTAGCTAGGTTGTTTAGAGATAATGTATGGAAACTGCATGGTCTACCCAAGAGCATTATCTCAGATCAGGGACCACAATTCACGGCAGGATTAATGAAAGAATTGAATCAGATGCTAGAGATAAAGAGTAAATTGTCAATGGCATTCCACCCTCAAACAAACAGACAAATAGAGAGAGTTAATCAGGAATTAGAACAGTACTTAAGGATGTTCATCAATCATAGGCAAGAACAGTGGCCTAAATGGTTAGGAATGGCAGAGTTTGCATATAATAACAAAGCACACTCAAGTACTTGAGCATTGCCTTTTAAGGCAAATTATGGACAAGATTCCAGGATGGAGTTCAAAGGTAGAAAGAAGGGGAAATACCAGGGGGCAGAAAAGTTTATCAAGAAAATGAAGGAAATCCAAGAGGAGGCAAAAGTGGTGCTAGGGAAAGCACAAGAAAAGATGAAGAAATATGTAGACAGAAAAAGAGAAGAAGTAGATGACTATAAAGTAGGGAACTTAGTAATGTTAAGCACTAAGGACTTAAAGTACCAAATGGTTGGTAGGAGGACAGAAAAGTTGACAGAGAGGTTCATAGGCCCTTACAGAATTAAGAAAATCATATTATTGAACATAGTGGAATTAGAGCTACCTAGTACAGTAAAAATACATCTGGCAGTAAATGTCAGTAGGATACGTAAATATATAGGGCAAGTAGAAGGGCAGAAAAGAGAGCAACCAGCTCTAGTAATTGAAGGAGAGGAAGAATGGGAAGTAGAGAGAATTCTGAACAAGCAACGAGTAAGAGAGAAAAACAAATACTTGGTATGCTGGAAAGAATTCACAGCAGAGTTGAATACTTGGAAAGGGAAGGAGAATTTGAAGAATGCAAAAGAAGTGATCAAAGAATTCAAGAGAGAATATCGGTGAGACATAGAAGATGTGGTAAAATAGGAATGCAAGGAAGGAACATTTAAAAGGGGAAAATTGCCAGGGAGATTTATGGCAAGAAAACTATTTGAATGGTCAGATAAAAGGTACGACCAAGAATACTGGGGAAGATTGGAAAGGAATTGGAGACAATGGAAAGGAAGACGGAACAAAGAAAGAAAAACCCTAGAAATAGTCAAAGAAGAGGAAAAAGAAATTAACCAGAAAAATTCAAGAGTTAGAGAGTAGACAAAAGAAGATGACAAAGAAATGGGCAACATAGTTGACCCATATTACGAGTTATAGGAAAATTCCTTGGGATGAGAAAACTTAAGAGGGGAGTGGTGTTATAACTTAGCAAAATGGCTAAGTCAATATTTATATTTTTTTTCTTTTTCTTTTCTTTTCTTTTAGATTATTACTAAGGTGGATCATGGGAAATATCATATGACAGTCACAGAGTCACAAGTCACAGTCATAGCATATGACAAAGAAGTCAGCTGATGGACATGAGGACTACGGGAAACAAGGTACATAGTCATAATAGTAATTGTATATATAGTATAGCAAATCTAATGGGGACTCTATCAAGTTCTCTTTGTCAATCACTGAGCAAAGAGCAGTTGGCTTTATTCTGGCTTGGAGTTTAGCAACCTTACAATATTTTATGGGGTATAATCAATACTAGTGCTGTTCCACCCACATCTGATACTATTCTTCTCTCTCAATTTGAGGCCCATTTTTCTGACAAGACTACTGAAAATGATTTATGCCAAATTGCTAATGGATATTCACTTATTCAGCCAGATCTCGTCAAGATTAGGACAGATATTTCTATTGCAACATCAAAGAAAATTACATCAAAAGTTAAGGCTGTTGAAAAATTCATTCTCAAATTTGTTCAGGTTTCCATCTCCAAATTTGGTCTTATCTGATGGCGTTCTAACCTCAACCAAACTCTGTATTCTATATACAACAGTGCCTGTATCAAAGACGTGTGGAGCAGGAGTGGAGTTACTCTGGAGTGGAAGGAAGTTGACAACAAAAGTGGGGGAACAACCTTGGCCTCAGCTTGTGCACTGTGCCTCGATCTGCTGTTGCGTATGTGATTGCATATTTCAGGAGAACAGAATTGTTGCCAGGAGTTTCAGGGAGGAATAGTATAGATTGATAGGAGTGAGGATAGGACAAGTAGAAGACATAAATGACTTTAATCTACGAACTAAGGAACTAGGATGTAACTACTGGAGTACTTATACTAAGTCTGGAATAGAAGGAGTACAAGTAACTAGTCTACATCGTGATCCTATAGGAGTAGACAACAGGAGTTTAGGAGCGAAAAATTAGTAATAATATAAAATAAAGGAAAATTATATTATTAAATGGGTATTTTCCGTTATATGACAGCCTGCTGGATTATAGCCTTGAATACTTTCCAACAGGCTTTTGTCAGCCATGTATATGACCATCAGAGACCAGCTTTGAAGTACCTGCATGATATGGCTTTCCTCATCCATTTATATAACTACTTTGTATATCACTATATGTTCAAGCTACTCAAGAAGGAAACTTGTAACCCTGGAAGTGTTCAAGCAACATGTTATCAAAGGACTGTGATAGTTCTTAGTGATCATCCTAGGTGGATGTTCAAAAAGAATGGAGTTCTTCATTGTATTAGGTCTACTATCTATACTATTTTACAGTGGCTGTGCTATTAAGAGTCCACAATCACATGACCTTCCAGAATGTTCTATGATCACCTGACCTTGTTATATAATATGATTACTTAAGTTCCCACACTTATTTATATTTCTATCCTATTGTATGCCTTGAGGTTATAGATTAGATATTTAAATGCATGGGAAGTTATTTCCTCTTTAGGACTCTTATAACACAACATCTGAAATTAATTCTTAATACTAGAACAGGAGACGTGTGAGTTTCTCTTACTTGTTTTCATTTTACCATATATTTTATTATTTGTTGTATCAGCTTGCAGATCTTCACTATAATTTTCTTATCCATAATATTCTCAGTAATATATTGAACTTATTATACCTAAGAGGACATTAGATAATAAAGCTGATCTAGATGATCAGAAGGAGAATGGACGATTAATATACTAGATTAAGCCTTGCTCTGAATGCTCTACTAGCATGGAGAAGTTTATTCAGTTACTTGACAAAAAGCAAGAAGAAGAAGCATGATATGATTATACAAAGAGGCATTATCAGAACTAACTTTGTTGCATGCCCAGTGAACCACAAGACACAGCCTTTCCTACCCTTCCACAAGGGATCTCTGTTGATTACTATGACCCTGAATTTTTCAGTCAACTACAATTGTCAGACTAGCTAACTCCAAAGCTGGAATTAAGCCAACTGCTCCTTTATTAGTGTTTGACAAAGAGAACTCAATAGAGTTCCCATTAGATTTTCTACACTACTTATACAACTACTATATGGTCTGTATACTTCTTTCCCACGCCTATCATGTAACTTATCATGTGACATCATGTGATGTGATGCTGTGACATGACACTTTCCCACACTTCCTTCTGTGTAGTAAGTCCAAGATAAAAGAAAAGAAAAAGAAAAGAAAAGAAATATAAATAATAACTTAGCTATTTTACTAAGTCATGACAACAATCTCAATTACATTGTAAAATTGCCAACAAATCTATTGCACTTCTTCCAGACATAGAAGAAACATTTACATATAGCCAAGATGAACAGCTCAGTAATAAAGCATTTATGAAGAAGTATGGTGAAGAGATCCTAGCTAGATACAAGTTAGATGATCTATCTAATATTGAAAGTAAGGAAATCTCAGCAGATAAGGAAGATTTTAATGAGATGGAAGAGATAAAATACTAGATTTTTACAGTGTTTGATGACAGTCACAGTGTTACTCTGCTTTTATCTTTGTACTCTTTCACTCTTTAGGCCAAAGCACCAAGAATGCCTGCACAAATCAAAAAACACAATAACAATGTTATTATCATTTCTAGCCCTATACCCTGTTGTTCTGCCACCAACAACATCCAGTTGCTTTCTACTGATGATACAACTGCCTTTAGTACCAACTTCTGACCATCAGCACCCAATCTCTACCAGCCATAGAACTAGGATACACTGACAGCATAACCTACCTAATATACTGATAATCAAGCTTGGGGAACTCATAGGATTGGGAAGAAATATCTCATGGGGAAAAGTAACTGTAGAAATATAGCACTATCATAACTGTACCAAGTTTCCATGGCTTACCAGCATAGGGAAAGAATCTGTCTGATTGGATGGGAGACCTGGATACTGATACTTCCATGCCATTTTCCTTTTCTTTTCTTTGCTTTTCACTAGTTACCACTGCCATTCATGACAATGTCATACCCCTTTAAGCATTTTATACTTATATCCAAGTAATTTATCATTTGTCTCCTAACCATACAGCAACTGATACCCAATGCAGGTCCTTGGGAATGCTTCAGCTGGTCTGACTAGCATCAACCTTTCATTGCAAACATGAGTGGCCAACTTGACTAATTAGATAATATGGCTAATTGTTGGCTAGAATAGCTGTCTAGTCACAGAACAAATAGCTCGTAATATTCTTTGTACTTGTTATCCTGGGACACTGGTCTCTATTGCTCCACAGTAGGTATATGCAATTCCCTTCCACATATAAGTTTACTTTAGTAGGCATCTTACTTACTGCTGTCTGGCTTTCTAGCCAATATTGTATTATTGTATTAACCCAGAACTGCATCCTAGCCATCAGCTTCATTTATTCAATGGTGTTTGATTTCACTATGTTGTGCTTGACTGCATATAAGCTACTTTTACCTCAAACTAGTAGATCTCATCTAGTTGGACTTATCTTTGGTGATAGACTTATTTACTTTCTAATTGTGTAAGTATACCCAGAAAAATATTCTTTATAGCATGTCCTAATTATATTGAACAAGTTTATCACCTTCTCTAGAAATACTTAAAGGAGGAGGTGCTGCAATGATTATATGCTCTGCTAATTCAAGTTGTGAATCTATGTCTAAAATCTTCCTTCTGCTAGATTCAGCCAATCTAGTCACTTCTTCTTTCTCTGCTTGTTGAGCTCATATCCTAATAACTTTATCATACCAAACTTGGTACTATAAACACCAACAAACTAGAGTCCGAGTGTCATATCCCAGAAATCTAACAATTATGTAATTTATTTCCCCTAATAATTCTCCTAAAAATTATAAATAGTAGGATAGCATAGTAGACTACTCTTCTCCTATTCTAGACTTCCTATAAGTACTGAGTAATTACAGTGTATTTCTTTAGTTTGTAAATTAATGTTATTTAGTCCTATTCCTATCTCTGTCCACTCCAGTTCCTGTTCTATTTCCTTAGGACCTCTGTTCTGATAACTTTCCCTCTACTCTGAAATATGCGACTAACCTTATGACTGGAGACCAGGGCACAACACATAAGTTGAAGCCAAGATCGTTCATCAAGTCATGCTCTGCTTTAATATCTTTTTCTTTTTGCTGGAGTCTTCTTTTGGAGTTTATACCATCACTAAGTACTACCTATTCTCTGACATAGTACATTACTCTGTTCTGGAGTATACTCCTATCTATTACTCCTATCCTCTGTTCTCTGTCTGTTCTGTACTTGATACCAAGCAAGGACCAAGACTAAGATCCTTTTAAACTACCTCTAGCCTACAAGGAAAAACTAGCACAGCTTTCACCAGACATTATTCATCAACTCCTTGCAAGTCTGATACTCTTTAAACCCTTGTGAAGGCTATGTTTCCCAGTTATGCTTTGCTATGGTATACTTCTATCCAGATGGTTTCTTTATACTTATTTTAGATTTTCAGGCCTTCATGGTTTTAATACGTGCAGTTCTGAATTCTTTCCTAGTGTTTGTGTTCATTATTGGGCTAATATTTTGAAAATTCTACAGAACAAAGTAGGTACTGAAGTGATAGTGACATCTGTTCCCAGGTGAGTTGATATATAGTCCTAAATCTGGATCCATTGTCTCTTAGGCTGCCTAATTAGATGAACAACTCTGTGCCCAAGCAAAAGAACATAGTGTCAATATGCTTGCATTGTCATGACTTGGCAAAAACAGCTAAGTCATTATCTATATTTCTTTTCTTTTATCTTGGACTTACTACACAGAGGGAAGTGTGAGAAAGTGTCATGTCACAAGTGTCACACAGTCATGGTCACATGACAGAAAGTCACAGCATCACATCACATGATATCACATGATGAGTCACATGATAGGTGTGGGAAAATAGTGCATAGACTATGTAGTAGTTGTATAAGTAGTGTAGAAAATCTAACGGGAACTCTATCGAGTTCTCCTTGTCAAACGCTGATAAAGGAGCAGTTGGCTTAATTCTGGCTTTGGAGTTAGCTAGTCTGACATGCATATTCTATAGGTAGTTTGAATAGTCAATATCTGATTTCCCACCTTTACCTGACCAATTATATGCCCTTGTCCTTGACAAGTATTAGTATCCCTCACTAAGAAAGCCCATTCATGGACTGGTGTGCCATAAGTGATTAGGGGCCTTATACATTGGAATTTACTGATCTTACAGAGCAACAGAAAAATATTGGTCTCAGCCAGTCTACTAAGCAAGAGCAAGAACTTGCTGTGAATCTCAAGAATAGCCTTGATTTTGATTCAACAGTCCTGTTATCTCAAGATAACCCCAAGCCTCAAACCTCTTTATTTTCCTTCTCACTGTCGTCACTCCCTTCTTCTTTTACTACTCTTCTTTTTTCTATAGTAGACTTGCCTGCTTATTCAAATTTAACTACTGCATATCTCAACAATGTCTTCAATCCTGCCATACCTAATAATCCTAAAGTAAAGTACTTTAGCATAGCAAGCCACTTGTCAGGCATCAGTATTTGGTATCTTCTCTGGCTTCCGAAGACAGTACTGGATAGAACAGAACAGAACTCACAATTAAAGTTAAAGCATACTTGGAAAGAACATCAAGAGAATGGGAGAGCGGACATTGATGGAGAGGATGATGAAGGTATACTATTATAAGCTTAAGAGAAATAACAGAATTGTTCCTGTGCAAAGTGCAAAGTAGGGAGAATTTTTGAGAATTATGGAGAGTTGTGACTGTGAGTATTGGTTCACCATATCTCCATAACAAATCTTCAAGCTCTTACTTTTCTCAGACTGGGAAATGAGAGGAGCCAGGGGGCTTGACATTGATCTTCTGTCCCTGAACAACATCGGTTTTGGACTCTCTTCAAGCATGGGTGCCTAGAGTATTCTAGACTAGAGCCAGTTTGTTACTGCTTAGAAACAAGAAGAACAGAATAAGAGAGATGAGAACTTTCAAACTGCAGTGATACCTGACTCTTTTTCACCTAGTAGATTCAGATCAGCTCAACATACATTCTTTCTAGCTCAATCAAATTCTAACAATAACAATGTTGTTAAAGCTTCTACTGACCAATTGTCCACCATATTTGACTGGCTTATAGACCAGATCCCAGTATCTGCTAAATCAATATCAATGTCTTCATCACCTGTTGAAGAATTGAAGTCAGGCTCCTTGTTTATATATGTAGGATAGGTAGAGCTAAGACGAACCAAGATTTCAGTTGTTGGTTCCAAATAGTTGGGCAGCCTTCATAAGCCTTTGGTTGTTGAGAGTATCCCAATGGTGTCGAGGTTTTGTCATAGCTTGCTTTATACAATCAATCGGGATGTGGTTTGTCTATAGGGCAGAGATATCAGAAATAGGTGTAAAGAACAATATATAGTGTGACAAATACCGAGATCTCTTGTGACCCTTACCCAGTCAATTTTACCCTTTTCTTGTGCCTGCTGATTTTGAGTCAAAAAAATCCATGCATATTGGGCTTATTCTCCTAAGACTCTGACAAGTGAAGACAGAATATGGATAACCCAGGTGGAGTGCTTGTATTGTGCTGAACAATTTGTTTGACTGTTAATACATTGCTATAAGTTCTCTGAATATTTTGCTGAGAGGACTTCTGGAGTACATAATGAATAATATACTGATGTAGAGAGAGAGGCACTTATTGCTGTACATAAAGCTGCCCTTTAGGCAGTTTTTGCACATGCCAACATTGCTCAGCAAGGGCTTATGACTTATTGTAAGTGTTGAATCACTTGAACTTGAGCTATAAATTGAGCAATGTTGAACAAATAGGATTTATGTGATCCATCAACTGGCTCAAGCTAGACGTACACTAGTTGCTGTTCTGTTATGTTGCAAAGCAGAAATGCCACAGTATCTTACACCACCTAGACTGAATGCGCTGCAATCCTGTATCAGCCTCCTATATAGATTTGGTAGCCACTATGTCTGTGGTCTCTGTTCAGGTGATCTCATAAAAGAGTTTTGCCAACATAAGTAGCTTCTATTTCTGTAAGTCAAAAAAAGTGATTAACATTCTTAAATCTCAGTTATATGCATTCCATTGGACTATACAGACAGGACTTGTTTATCCAAGCTAACAGCTCCTATAATATGCTAAGCCTGGGTCTGAGAGATTTGCAAAAGGATGTCTTCAGCATTACGTTTGATATATAGTGGCAATTCAAATTCCCAGAACAGCAGTCTGGAAGCCTTTTCACCTGGATTTTCTAGCAAAGAAGAAAGTTCACAAACTAACACATTTTCAGTTGTTCCTTCTGTAGCTTTGGGTTCTTCAGGCCAAGCAATGCTATTGTAAGAGGACCCCTCATATATGACTCCGGAGCCCATACTAGTCCTCTGGAGTAACCCTGTAGCTAATCAAATATTACTACGTAATATTTAAACTTACCTCCATTATTCTAAGTGCACTCTGTTACCTCCTAACACAATTTTATTGTTCAGACTCTGGTTACCAAAGCAGGGACACAAGGACACTATAATATATATATTGTAGATTATTCCCTCCAGGAGCCTCATTTAATTTTCTGAGGAATCTCCTGGAGTGCTCTGCTCTGATCACCTTTACAGCAGAATTAGATCTTATTACCAGAGCCTTGGAAATTCTCAGTGAACAGCTACCCTCTGGTTGCCTTCTGCTAACAAACTCTGGTCCTCTGATCACTCTGCTCTAAGAGAGATATTGTTCCCTATGGACATCCCTCCAAACATAACTGATGCCTTGGATGTCAGCAGCTAAAGTCCGATGACCAGAATTAAGCCAACTGTTCCTTTGTTCAGCATTTGACAAAGAGAACTCGATAGAGTTCCTGCTATATTCTGTACACTATTTATACAAGCAAAGTAACCCTAACCCTGTCTTTTATCCTGCGCTTCCTTATGAGTCATCTTGCTCTCACGCGTCTGTTATTACTAACTAAAAGAAAAGAAAAAAAAAAGAAAAACAATATTCGAAACTAAAAGAAAAGAAAAGAAAAAGAAAAGAAAAAGAAATAATGACTTAGCCGATTTGCCAAGTCATGACACCACCCCCCTCTTAGGTTTCCTCATCCCGAGGAATTTTCCTACAACTCATAATATGGGTCAACCATGTTGCCCATCCCGTCGTCATCTTCTTCTGTCCATTCTCTGACTCCTGATTTTTCTTTCTCAATTTCTTCTTCCTCCAGGATCGTTTTCATCGTTCCTCTTCTCACGGGTCTCTTGCCTTTCTATCGTCTCCAATTCCTCTCCAACTTACCCCAATATTCTTGGTCGTACCGTTTATCTGACCATCCATATAATGTTCTTGCCGTGAATCTTTCTGGCAACTCTCCTCACTTGAACGTTGTTTCCTTGCTTTCTTGTCGCGCCACGTCCTCCATGTCCCTCCGATATTCCTTCTCGAATTCTTCGATCACCTCTTTTGCGTTCTTTAAATTCTCTCTACCTTCCCAAGTATCGGACTCCGCCGTAAATCCTTTCCAGCGTACCAAGTATTTGTTCTTCCCTCTTACCCATCGCTTATTCAGGATCCTTTCTACCTCCCACTCTTCTTCTCCCTCGATTATCACTGGGAGCAGTTGCTTCTTTTTCTGCCCCTCTACTTGCCCTACATATCTGCGTATTCTACTAACATTGACTACCAGATGTATCTTTATTGTACTTGGCAATTCTAATTCTATTGCATTCAACGATACGATTTTCTTGATCCTGTAAGGGCCCACGAACCTCTCTGTCAACTTCTCTGTCCTCCTTCCGACTATTTGATATTTCAGATCTTTGGTACTGAGCATGGCCAAGTCTCCTACTTTATACTCCTCTACGTCTGATCTCTTCTTGTTGGCGTATTTCTTCATATCTGCTTGTGCCTTCCCTAGCGCTGCCTTTGCTTCCTCCTGTATTTCCTTCATCTTCTCGATGAATTTCTCTGCTCCTGCATATTTCCCCTTCTTTCTTCCCTTGAACCCCATCCTGGGATCTTGTCCATAATTTGCCTTGAAGGGCAACATCCTAGTACTTGAGTGCGCTTTATTGTTATATGCAAACTCTGCCGTTCCTAACCACTCTGGCCACTGTTCTTGCCTGTGATCGATGAACATCCTTAAGTACTGTTCTAACTCTTGGTTTACCCTCTCTGTTTGCCCATCT
>Ga0157360_1000724_pt1 | contig 12421 bp, 9 predicted proteins | sample AttlaeALBM1_FD_111483 | JGI IMG/M metagenome (GOLD analysis project Ga0157360, IMG submission 111483) | Fungus gardens microbial communities from leaf cutter ant in Ribeirão Preto, State of São Paulo, Brazil - Atta laevigata ALBM1 | ecosystem: Host-associated > Fungi > Mycelium > Unclassified ... | reverse complement strand
TTCCTGACCAAAAAAGCCTTCTTCGATGATGTGGTTATCAAAATGTTTCTTCGCCTGCAGCAGCAGTGAGCCCGAGCCTGCTGCCGGGTCGTAGATTTTGTTGACGTGTGTCTGACCGTGCATTGCCAGTTGAGCAATCAGCTTAGAGACATGCTGTGGCGTGAAGAATTCCCCGCCTGACTTACCGGCATTTGCCGCATAGTTAGAAATCAGGAACTCGTATGCATCACCGAACAAGTCAATCTGGTGGTCATTAAAGTTACCTAGTTTTAAACCTTCGACACCTTTCAGCACGGCGGCCAGACGGCTATTTTTGTCTTTTACCGTGTTACCCAGACGGTTACTGGTGGTGTCAAAATCAGCAAACAGCCCTTTGATGTCAGCTTCAGATGGATAGCCATAAGCAGAACTTTCAATGGCGACAAAGATGCTGTTGAGATCAGCATTCAGCCTGTCGTTGGTATTGGCTTTAGCTGCAACGTTGCAGAATAGCTGGCTCGGGTAAATGAAATAGCCTTTGGTTTTGATGGCATCATCTTTGATGTCATCGGTGATGATACTGTCATTCAGCGCAGCATAGTTAATACTGTCATCACCAGCTTCGATGTAACTGGAGAAGTTTTCACTGATAAAGCGGTAGAAAAGCGCACCAAGGACATACTGCTTAAAATCCCATCCATCTACCGAGCCTCTGACATCATTGGCAATGGCCCAGATTTGACGATGTAGTTCTGCACGCTGTTGAAAGCTTGTCATTTTTTATCCTGTGTTCGATTCTTAGCAACTGCTGTTGACGGGATTTTACCGCAATTTGTTCTCAACGACTGTACCTATATCAGATCCAGTGATGCCCTTTCCGCTAAGTGGCTTCGTGGAGGTAGAAGGCTATGCCAGTTACCCATATCTGTGTGCATTGTAAAATTTGATTATTTGCTGTGCTGCAGCAACCGTTTTCTGGTCTGCCGCATTGGGCATTAGAACGTATCCTGCAGCAGATAAACCTGCATACCTGTTCAGTTGAGTCGAAAGGGAGTGGTCGTAAGGGGAGGTCTGTGCGGTACGGGCTCCGGCCAGGCGACCATTGCCATCCTGGGCAATAAACGATTGGCGTACATAATCAGGCTCTGTATTGGGCGCAGCAGTCAGCCGTCCCGGTATGGGCAAGCTGTGAGATGCGTTAGTGGTTCAGGCGGTGATGGCGAGCCAGCGGTCGCAATGGCTCGTCCGATGATGGCTGCAGTTGCTGGTGTGATAGTTGGGTGGCATGCTGCGGTTCACTACATCATGGGATTGTGGTGTAAAAAGTTACTGATGGGCTATCTGCTCAGATATGCCAACACCAGCAATTGCAGTCAGGAGCAGTTTGAAAAGCAGAATCCGGATTAAAGGGGAAGGTGTTTTATGTGGGGAAGATCGACATACGCCTATGAATGGCATCACATCGCGTGGAATTTTCCGTTATTCTGTTGGCTAATGATGGCTCATAGTTTTGACACTAAAAGCGAATATTACGATGTCTATACCAACAGTAGAAGAAGTTCTGGGGCGGGGGCGGGAGTACATTCCGGTGCTGAACATGCCGCAGAACTATCCCGTCAGTTCACTACCGTCTGTACTACAGAATGTTGTTCAATCTCTGCATGAGGACACCCAAATCCCCATTGAATTGATCGGCAGTACTGTATTGGCAGCAGCATCTCTCGCTTGCCAGGCCTTGGTCGAAATAGTGCCACCTTACAAAAATGATCCAGAACAGTGCTCGCTTTACTTTATTACGTTGGCTGAATCTGGGGAAGGAAAAACCACTATTTACCAGAAGGTGATGAAGCCATTTGAAGCATTCTCTGTGAAAATGAAACAGGAATATAATACTGAGCTTGCAGAGTTTAAAAAAAAGCATAGGGTATGGACAATACAAAAACAGGCCAAGGAACAGAGCCTGAAAAAGGCGATAAGAACAGGTGATAGTGAGGCGCATGAAGAGCCTTTTCCAGAAGAGCGCTTGCTGGAGGAACATTATAGCAAAGAGCCTTCAAAGCCCAGGTTGCTGAAGATGCTCTATGAAGATGCAACACCTAAGGCTTTAATTCAGGGGTTAAGCGAATATTCTAATGGTGCTTTATTTTCTGATGAAGCGATTACTTTTTTCAAAGGATACGTGAAGAGGAATCTTGGACTATTGAATAAATCCTGGGACGGTGGGACATATGCTTACGAACGTCCAGACGGTGAAAGCTATGATTTAAAGGCCTGTCTCACCATTTCACTTATGGTTCAGCCAGGTGTGTTCATGGATTATTTAAAAAAGCATGGAGAACTGGCGGAGTCCAGTGGATTTCTTTCTCGTTTTTTGTTTGCCAATACCATCAGTACAGTCGGTTCGAGATACGAGAATCAAGATCGCACTAAATCAGATGCTGCACTAAAAACATTGCATAGCAGATTGTCTTTATTATTAGACAAGCAGTATGAAAATTTCAAATCTGAATCCCCCGTAAAAAAAACACTGTCCCTGGCCGATGACGCGCTTACTTTGTGGGGAACAAGAAGAAAGCAAATTGAAAGTGGAATAGCTCCCGGAGAGAAGCGCGATTACCTGAGAAATATTGCCGCTAAGGCCGGGAGTAACGCTATCAGATTGGCCGCTATTTTTACCTATATGGAGAATGAAAATGCGGAAATGATTCGCAGTAATACTTTGAATGCCGCATATGATATCGTTCTGTGGCATTTGGGGAATGCGCATGTTCTTTTCTATCCAATGAGTGAGCGATACCAGTTTGACAATGATGTTTATGAGTTGTTTGACTGGATTAAAGGAACTTTCGCCAATAACTACGGCTTTCCCTTTAAGAAAAATGAAATTGAAAAACTCGGACCAAATCGATTAAGGCGAATTGAAAAGCTTGAACCTGTACTCAACCAATTAATATCCATGGGGTTAATTTTAGTCATCCGGTGTGACGATAGTAGGACGTTATATATTGCCAAAGCATTGGATGGGGGAAATAGTTATACACCTCCTCCACCACCTATTCGATCTTCTGTTGTGTCTGATAAATATAACACACCGGGTAAGCAGGTAAGACTGGATGAAGAACGGCTGAGTTATACTGGCTAGTTGTTAGTGTTCTGTAACTGTCATTTGACATCGGAAGATACAAGACAAAAATCTCAAGTGTGATTTCATTGCTACAATTGCTACTTTGTAGCAATTGTAGCAATATTTATGTGTGATATATTTTCTAAAACCTCTTGACGGGTCAAAAAACACACAGTTGAGGCTTAGGTATTGATTTTCATAAACTGAGGGCGGAATAATTTTGTTTTGCATTTGTTACAAAAAATCATCTCCGGTGAGCGATAACTATCTCATTTATCAGTGCCGATTAAGTCTCCGTGGCTGACTGCACCCAAATGAACGGTCCTGCCTGCTATAGTATTTACTGCGCTCTTTAGCGAAGTAACTCAGACGGAATGATAACGCCTGATAAACGCCATTAAACTCTATAGCGTTACGGTTAATATAATACAATCCATTCTTAGTAAAGTGGACCAGTTTACGGTTTTCATGAACGTCTTCTATTTTTAATGCGCTACACCATGCCTCTTCGATAAAGGACCCCAGGTTATTCCCCTCTATCGCATAACGTCCCAGATTGCGAAAAGTGTCGTTATTCACAAACAAAGCTACGTGGTAATGAGGCTTACCCTGCTCGCCATATTCACGGGTCCAGGCGTATGTCACCTGACATGGATATATCCTTTGCCCTATTTTTAATAATCGGTGTTGGTAGGCTTCTATTCTCGCATTCAATGCTTCAATGAATCGGGAGAAAACACCTGTACTCATATCTGGTGTACTGATAACAGTATCCCCTATATCATGGTAATCAGGAAATCGAAGGGCTAAAACTACGGCCATTGTTCTGAGGTGATAACTGAGTGCCAGATTTATAGTTTTATCAAGTCTGATGAGGTAACGCTCGTTAAAGGGGGCATGACGTTTATTGATAATAAACTGTTCTGATATCATGGTTAAACACCTGTTAAGCTGAAGATGGTTTTTAAACGATGAATTTGATGAATGAGGCAGTACATTGAAGTACTGCCTTTATCTTATTTGCATTGTGGTAATAGCGTGTGTATTTACCATGATGCAAATGTGCTCTATGGGCTGAATAGTATTACCTCTAATTTTGCTATACGTTTTAGTTGTTGGTAATAGTTATGTCATGACTGTAAGCATTAGTTATCTTACCTGTGTGTGTTAACTATATACCTGTATATACCTGTATATATTACAAATCCAACACATATCCCCCCTCAAAGACACTATAAACCCTATGCTACACGCCGGATTTAATCTGTTTTTATTGTGAATTTTACTCCGAAGTTATCATTCAGATGATTGAATGTTTTTTACACGCGGGAAAAGGCAATTTTCTCTTCCAGCCAGGCAACGAGTTCACTCTTTAGCCAGCGTGAAGCACGGCCTAATTTTATCGGTTTAGGGAACTTGCCATCTTTGATTAATTTATAAAACCACTTGTCACTCAGGCCTGTAAACTCAGTAATGAATGCCATATCAACCATTTTATCTTCAAGTAATTCGCTCATGTATAATGCCTTCCAGATGATTGTGTAAGGCGCAGTAATCAGGCTAATGGAACTTCACTGAACTTACTGCGGTTCATCTGATAGGTCTCTCGTGTAAAAACTGACATATGCCCTGATTGGTATTTCTGATTAAGTCGAATAAATAAAACGTGAAATAAAAAAATTGCAGACCCATATCACCTTAACGACAACCAACAGAGGCTGTCGTTAAGGAGGTTAGTCTGGATATCAATGTGTTACGTCAGTTATTTGACGAGATGTACGCCCTGGCCGTTGAAGGCACCGCTATTACTGACTCCGCAACTGAACTGGCAGAGAACTACCTGGCCTCTGCAGAGAGCGCGTTTGAAGCCGCTGAATCCCTGGTGGCCTGTGAATCTCTTAAAGCCTGTGGCTCGGGTTTTGCCTGCGGTGTTGCCGGTGATGTATTACTGACCCTGACCGTCACTGCCGATATCTGCTCGTCGCTGTTTATTCAGGTGCGGATGTGTGCGGCAGTAGCGGTGACAGGCGGCCATGAAGTGGGAGACCCCATCGTGCGTTTGCTGTGCTGGGGTGCTATTGCAGGGGATGCCTGCCTGGATTCAGTTAACCGGATCATCACCCGGTTGCTGGCAAAAGCACTGGATCTCCCTGAAGCAGAGAAAGCGTTACTGTCTGTTCTGCGTCAGGTGTTAATCAGCAAAAGTGGTGGATGGCTGCTGAAAAGCGGTCTGTTGATCCCTTTGATTGGTGGAGCACTGAATGGCACTGCCGCCTGGCTGGTGACCCGCCTGACGGGGCAGCTCGCCATCCGTCTGTTTATTCCACCACCAACTCCGCCCTGCGCAGCATAATCTTCCGTATTTCGATTTCGGACACCACCTGTCCGCCACTCTTCGTGTAATACGCTGATTTTCCTGATGCTGCGGCCACGTCCTTGCAGGCGGGTTTGTTATCGTTTTTGTCCTGACGATACAGACCTGAATGGAGGGGCTATGGCCGTTTATCGCGAAGATACTGACCTGCGGTTTCTGGGGCATTGTGAGAATGAGGACCTGGATTTACTGGTCAGTCTCATTACCCATGACCCACGGGATAAGACCCTGCGCTGGACCGAAACCCTGTCCGGCAGCGACAACTATCAACGTTTTTATCCGGCGCACCGTAATTACTGGCAGGAGATTGCCGCTGAAATCCAGACCTTTGGTGCCAGCAGTATTGCCAGTGTATTCCGGGGTGGCAAAGGTGTGTTGTACCGGGAGGTGTTATGCGATGTCTGTGACCATACAGACGTGAAATACCGGAAGGGGGACACCACCGAAGCCATTGAGCTTTCCCTGTTGCTGTCACTGCTTGAACAAAGCCTCAGTGAGATGTCACCCGAAGCGCTGCAGGAGTTTGCTGACAGTATGGGCACTGAGCTGACCGTACCGACAGTACCGCTGATTCTGATGGCAATACGAACCGCCGTCCGGGCATCAGGCTTTGCGGCCTATCGTCTGTCGGCGGTGATGCTCAGCACGCTGGCACGGGTGGTGCTGGGGCGTTCCCTGCCGATGGTGACCTACCTGACGCTGAGCCGCTCCATCGCCGTCCTGGCGGGACCGGTGGGTATAGCACTGAGCACCGGCTGGCTGGTTGTGGATATGGCTGGCGCTGCCCGGCGTGTCACTGTTCCGGCCTGCCTGCTGGTCGCCTGTCTGCGTCAACAGTATCTGCACCACTTATAGTAACCAAACGGAAATCCTTCACTATGTCTGCGGAAGAAAAACAACACGATCGCATGGCATCACGGCTGGCGATCATCATCAGTCGCCTGCTGATGGGGGAACAATTATCGGTACAGGCGTTGTCTCTGGAGTTTCAGATTTCTGAACGTACCCTTCGTCGGGACTTTCGGGAGCGTCTGAGTTGTCTGGAGCTGATATACCGACAGGGAAACTGGTCACTGGCCCAGCCGCTTTCCGGCATTCACACCAACAGGGCGATCCTTCGCTTTGCTCGTGCCACCAGCATGGAGCAACTGTTTCCGGCAATGGATAACAAGCTGATAGCGGTGCTGACCGACAGCAGCATCCCGTCACCCTATATCGTCTGGCTTTCGCCTCCGGGGCGTAAACCGACGCCATTTGGTGGTTTCTGGCGCATTACACAGGCGATTCTCGACTGTACTTTGCTGGACTTGACCGTGGATACAGAGCAGTACCGCTGGTTTGCACCCTATCGTCTGATTTATTTCGAAAACAGCTGGTATCTGCTGGGCGAATACCAGCAGCAGGCTCATGTCTTCCGCCTGGAAAGCATCACCGATGTCTGTCTGACGAAAAGGCAGTTTCTGCGCAGACGGCACATTGATGCATTGACCGCCGATCCGCATTTTATTCGTTCTTTACCCCACTTCCAGTACCTGCGGAAGGTGCTGGCTGATACTGCAATATAAGGAAAATCATGAAAAAAATAACGCTGTTACTGATGCTGCTTGCCTCTACACAGGCCAGTGCAGCCGTAAACCAGTGGACCAGTACCTGGGTTCAGGGTGTCACGGAATACCACATACAGGGGAAAGATGGCGCTGAACTGCTGCTGACCTGTTCGCCGGATGACAATGCGTTCGTACAGTACACGGCCCCCGATGGCAAAACGCTCACCGGCGGTGGTGAAGACGGGCACAGCGTTCAGGCACAGGTCGACAGCGGTGACACGTTCCTAATTAATGACACGTTTTCTGATGCCGGTGGCAGTAGCTTCGAATCCTTCTGGAATGCTGCCCGACGGTCACACCAGCTCCATATCACCGCGACCGGACTGGCTTCCACGACATTCACATTCAGCAACAGCCGGAAGGTGCTACCACCATTCGATAAATCCGGCTGCCTGACCCGTATGTAACTCGTTAACTCCATGAAAAAATAAAAGGAAAAATAATGAAAACAGCAGTGACAGCTCTTACCATCGTGCTGATGGCTTCCTCCTTGGTACAGGCTGCAGAGGCACCAGTCAGAATTGGGCTGGAGCAGGTGAAAAATCCGTATTACCCGAACCTGCATCAGCAACGCGTACACATTCAGTCTCTGGCCGATAGCGTTAAGATTAATGATGTTGTCGTTAACCGGGGCAACTGCCTTGTTCAGAAGATGCCCACAGTCTACGCAGGCAGTAAGCCCGTCCCGTTAGTACCGTCAACGCTGCCTTACGGCAAAGAGATTGCCGTTTATATTAAAGGCCCCTGCAATGTAGTGGAGATTAATGTCATCACCAACCAGGGAAACTGGATGATGAAATACTGATGGCTACCTGAATCACTCTGGTCTGACAATCAGTTGTCAGACCTTGTTGCTCAGCTAATAACTAAGTAAAAGAAAAGGGTATTAATACTTCGTATTAATAGTGATATATAAACCTCTTCCCCGTAGGGTCCCTCTCCTTACAGGAGTTTCGCCATACTATATCCTTTAAACTGGCTCGAATACTGGCAAATGATTGCGATGGAATTGCTCGATACCGTACTGACGCAGAGTCTCCAGCCAGCGTTCAGCTACGGTTCGGCCGACTTTAAGCTCAAGAGCTGCCTCGCGCAGCAACAAGAACTCAGTGCGCAATGTGGTTGGCATGATGCCGGGGTCGTCGGTATTCACCAGCACGCGCACAGGGCCTCGGCGCAGACCGTAACGATTGGCTACCGCACCACACTCAAGCGCCGACTCGTCCGGTGGATACCAGCGAAAAATCGGGTGTTCGGCGTGTGATTTCAGCCGCGCGATATAGACATTGGATGTCGGGTTCGCCTCGATGATCAGTCCCAATTTATCGTATTCGGTCAGCAGCCAGTCTTGCAGCGCGTGCATGAAATCCAGCTCGGCAAGGGTATCAACATCTTCCAGAATGCTTTCATCAGCATTGCGGCCAGGTTTGGGCTGAAACCCGGCATGTGCCGCCGCTTCGTCACCCATGCGCACAATCACTAGAGGTGCTTCTGTAACCGTAGCAAGCCAGTCATGTCGTGCCTGATACAGCTGGCTGGCTGTTGTGCGGCGTTCGCTCAATTCGTGATGATCAGGCAAGGCGCACAGCTCTCGTGAGTCGACCGGCCAGGCACCACTCAAAGACTGAAGGCGGGAATGGCAATTGCGTCGCAGCCACCATGCTTGATACAGTTCGTCCGGTGTCACATGATGTAAAGGTGAGGCCTTAAAACTGGCAGCCGGATTCAAACTCATCTGCTGACTAGCATCATCGGCCATCAAATCTGGCACCTGCCACCAGCGCGACAAACGCCAGAAACGGGCAATTCGCCGCTCGAACAACGGCAATACCTGCTGAGCCAGTGGCAGTAAACCACTTAGCACACTGGCGTGATGCCACAACCACACCAAATTATCCAGATGCTCGTCCAGCGGCAGCATCATCTCACCTTGCCGTGCAGCCCACTGTTTTGGCACTATGCCCAGCGCCAGAGCATGCCCGAGCCGGTCGCCCTCGCGCATTTCGCAAAAACGAACGGTTTCGTCGATATGGCGCATTCCCGATGCCGGATGGGCGTAATCCTCACCGGCATGAATACTCAGGTGAAAGCCGGTTCTGGCACGCTCTCCATCCGACAGTGGCTTGAAGCCGCTACGCAGCCAGCGTAGCACCGGTGAAAACCATTCTATTTTCAGCGCGTTTTCATCCCCCGCCACATCTAGTCCACGAAACCACCGAGATGGCTGAAAGTGGAAATGCGGGTTGAGCGTGCCCCCCAGAAACTCGGGATTATTCCAGCCAGAGGCACTCTCCAGCGAGTCCATCACCTCTTTTGCTTGTTGCCACAGCATGTTGCTATTTGGCTTGGGACGCTGTTTTTGCTTATGATCATCAGATCGCGAGAAATGCCCGCAGAATTGCCAACGTTCCATCGCCTGTATGTTGGCCAAAGTCTTACCATCCAATGAGATTTCATGTTCACCGAAAATATAGGGTGGTTGTGGTAATTGCAGCTTGGCTTTTTCCACCAACTCAGCAGCAATTTTTGCGGCAAACTTATTATTAAATGATGATTTCAGCCCATTGGGGGCTTTATCATCAAATGCAGTTAAGTTGCTTTTAATTTCCGCCACATCGTTTGCACCAGACCAAATTTTTTCGACCCTATGGGCATTGCCACCTGTTGGACTAACACCTTTTTTAAGAGCTGAATTTGAATACTGCTCAACAAAGCGAGTCAACCCTTGCCCATCCATGATTAGGCTACGGCGTAAGAAATTGACCTTTTGCCAGAAACATAAAATAGCGGCTCGTTTTTTAGGGCTGGTTGTGTGCTGCAAATAGCAACGACACAAATAGATATAAAGCCACAGCCAACGATTCGAATGATCTTTTTCCATAGCCCAAGCAAATTCGCCTAGTATCCAATCAGCGCTGCCAACGCTGGCCGTCCGTTGACTATCCTGTAGCAAAGGCAAATCCGGCCAGTGATCCTTTACATCCCCATAATCAGTGTCTAGACCATGAAGAACGGCCCAATCCAAATTTTGGTCAAGCAACAAAACCAACAAATGACGGGCGTCTTTTAATAGTTTGGGTAAGGAATTTACCCAATTACTCTGCTTTTTCTGGGGTAACTTATCAAAGATCCTAGCATCGAGAATGGCACTGTCTGCCGAAATGCCGCCCCAATGCACATGCCCCTCGGCAAATGGCAGTGAGGGGTTGCCCGGTGGTGCAAAAAAGGCTCTTTGTGCGGACACTACACGACAGATATCATGCGCGTCAGGGCGTGGGATCTCTGCTAACCAGCGTGCAAAGTGCCAGCCTGCAAGTAGAGTCGGATCCAGCCCCGCAGCTAGGCGTACATAAGCCTGCACCTCCCCCTCACGATAGCATAACAAGTCGCCATTGCGCTGCAATAGCCGTTGTTGGAGCTCGTCCAGCCAAGGTAGCGCAGGTGTTAGTAGCAAATCGCCATCAAGCATGTGTCCCATCAGTTGACGCACATCAGTCAGCCGGTGTTCACGCGGATAACGCGCCTCCACTCCTTCTACCAATAAATGGTAGAAGTCTTCTATCAGCAAGTGCCAACGGTCAGACTCCAGAGCATCCGCAGGCTTTAATAATTTGTCCCAAAGCCATGTGGCCAACCTTTCATCGCCGAAAAAACATTCTGCGGCGTGTTCAGTCAAGGTGCGCTGGAGCATTAGAGTTATCCAGTAATTTTATTGTTGAGTGCTGTTTGTAATGCGGTTTTTGCAGCAGATTTTCGTGGAAATTTACTCGACATTTCACTCATCAGATTCTTGCATTCAGTCTGACTTTTAGTGCTTAAAGCTTTTTCCACTGCAATAGGATCTTTTGCATCAGTAGGTGTAATCATTAATTTCTCAGCTAACCACTTATCCGAAGTTACTTTTTTATCCTTACTTGGAGCCTTGGATGCTGTTGAAACTGGCTCATCCTTTGGCCAATCAAACTTGATAACTTCATCAATCCACTGTTTCAGCGGGTGCTTTGCCAGCACAATACTCACTGCCTTCAAAGAATTTTCATTTTCAAAGGCCTCCAATATTGGTTTGACGTTGACATTAAACTGGTCATTGCTTGTGTAATTTTTTAGCTTTTCTGGATTGATATTGGTAGTTGCTATCACATTAGGTAAGCCAAACAGTTCCCCCTTTTCAAAACTACCAAAGGCAAACCAGGTAGAGTAGAAAGCATACGCAGCCATATCTAACGCCCAATCTATATTAGTAATAAAGCTTGGAAATTTATTACCACTAGCCAACTGGCTATAGACCTTATTGAATACCTTGTAAACCAGCCATGGGGACAGCTCAATTTGCTCAATACCATGAGTCTGACGCCACTCATTAATTTCTTCGCTGAGTTTCCGAATAAGTACAGTTGAATCATGGCCCTCAACAAAATCTGCTTCTGCAGGATTATCCTCAACAGCACTAGCTTTCGCATCCATCAATATTGTTTTGGTTGGTGCCAATGCAGCGGTAGAAAAGAAAGGAGCCCGACTCAATATTGCATGAATAGCTTCTTCTGAGAGTGGCCCAATAATACTGGCAATAACCAGCTCAAAAATCCGACCAATATTGAGTAACATGGTCTGCTTAGCATTGGTATAGAAGTTATGCTGCGCCAGTAAGTCAATTAAAAAAATTGACTTACTTTTCTTCTCATTATCCAAATTATCTATCGTTGTCTGCTGAATTTCCTTGGCGTAATCCCACTTCTTGCTTGAGTTTATACCAATTTCTGCCAGTGGATATGGCAGCATGGTTTTTTGTGATTTGATGCCTGCCAACCATTCCTCTGGCAAACGCTTAGCCAAAGATATCGCCCATGCCGAAAGGTTGTCTGTCTTGTCGAAAAGCTCAAAGTTGGTCGCAGTGTGTGTTAATGGCTGGAACAATGGGGTATCGAAAATATTGCAGCGTTGTTTGGATGACTCAGAGTGCGCCCCCCTTTTCCACTGCTGTTTGGCAAGCAGCAATAGATAAACGATGCCTCCCTTGGGTTCATAGCAAAAATAATCAGCCAGTCGCTGCACTATGATATTTCTGTCAGATGATGCCAAATCGTCTTGAGGTGGATTCTGTATTTGCCAGTTTTTGCGAACATCTAGCTCGTTTTTTGCAGAACGAATCGATGCTGGCAATTGAGGAATTAAGTCACTGCATTGTCTCACAAGCTGAATTAAAGCGCGAATAGATGGTATTGGTAGCGACAACTGACTACCTTCCAACCCATTCACCGGCCCAGCCAGAAAAATCTCCAGCCATGTGATAAAGTTGCGTAGCGGCATCACTTCAGCTTGATGACCATCACGCAAATA
>Ga0157360_1000723_pt1 | contig 12421 bp, 11 predicted proteins | sample AttlaeALBM1_FD_111483 | JGI IMG/M metagenome (GOLD analysis project Ga0157360, IMG submission 111483) | Fungus gardens microbial communities from leaf cutter ant in Ribeirão Preto, State of São Paulo, Brazil - Atta laevigata ALBM1 | ecosystem: Host-associated > Fungi > Mycelium > Unclassified ... | reverse complement strand
TAAAGCGCTGGATCATCTGGACAAAATTGAAGGTTATAAAGCCTACAACCTGGGTGGTGGCAAAGGCTTCTCCGTACTGGAGATGATCAAAGCCTTCGAAAAAGCCTCGGGCAAACCGATTCCGTATGAAATCAAGCCACGTCGCGATGGCGATCTGCCGGCGTTCTGGGCGGATGCGTCGCTGGCGAACCGTGAACTGGACTGGCGTGTGACACGGGGGATTGACGCGATGATGCGCGATACGTGGAACTGGCAGTCGAAGAATCCGGAAGGGTTTAAAAGGTAGCAATATAATTGCCTTTTTGTATAATTAGATAAGGTTTCAAAAGCTTGAAGAGATGCTTAAAGTTTAATAAAAAATTATTAACTAAGCTATAAATCAAAAAAAGCCTGTGTATTAGTCACAGGCTTTTTTTATTACACTACTGATAAATTGCAGTATTATCAGCCACGTAATAAGGTGTTAATTTTATTTTTATAAAAATAAAAGTTACGCCTTAATCCTTTTAAAAAGTATTTAAATTTGCTTTTTTTAGCTCTTTCTTGTACTACAGGGTGGTGAGGGTCATAACGTTCAAGCAAAGGAAGATTAGTTACGTTTTCTATTTCAGGAGAACCAATCCTGAAAATCTCATAAGTCCATTTTTGACATATTTTGACTTCAAGATTACTCATTGCACAAAAATGATAATATAAAAGTGTTTCTGGTGTGAGCGGTACACGCATTTTCATGTAATTAATGCAATCAGAAAGAAGGTTTTCAAGTGTGTAACAATCGCTTCTTTTCAACACCATCAACTGATCATTAAATTGCATTCCTGTGGGTATGCAGGTTCCGTTCAGTGCATTCTTATAAAACAATGGTTCAACCAGTCCGTGGTTTTTTGTCCCAACATGGGGATGAAACCCCATGCCTGCAGGTAGTAAAATTGAACCCTCTTCATGTTTTCTGATTTCTAAAGGGCTATAAAAAGCAAGGTCAGGTCTTGCTATCACAATAGTATCATATTTAAAATTCTCTCTATTCTCATGTTCACAAAGCAGCTTATAAGCGCTTTCAATATTATGAAACATCGACAAGAAGCGAGAGGGTTTCAATTGAAAAAGGATCTCATTTTCATCAATTTCGGAAATTTTTTCAGAAAAAGAAGATGCATCAATTTGATGTAAATTAGAAGCAATAAGACGGCTTTCATAGATATCTTTTAAAACATCGTGCGTAATGGCATTTGAGTCGTCAATGCTTGTAGTGTTTTTAGGATTATCCTTCATAAAACCAAATTTATCATACACACCTGCATGATTGAGTAAAGGTTTATCGCTAAAACAGTAACCGCTGTAAAATAAATCTGCGTCAAGATAGTCACTGACATTTTTTTTAAAAGATGTTGCTGTAATGTTCGCCGTTCTGAACAAACCATGTAAAAGCACTGCTGTTCTGCCTGGTCCAACTTCAACGTCTTGTGATTCCTCTAAAGAATGCATTCAACTCACCATATAAAATTAGTTAAATTTATTAAGAATTTTATCTGTATACACAGCGATAGGCTCATCACGATATATATCACCTATGCATCTAGGTACATCAATTACATTTAAATGACTATTTTTTGCTTGTACGTAAAGCAATCTACAACAATCGACAGAAGGTAAGCCGTTGTCAAAATCACTATCTAATAAATTATTGATGTTAGTCCAGCTATCACAAATTGCATCCATATTTTCACTATTACCCCAAAATAAGATGTCATAAATCCGGTTAGGATAAAAAATCTTAGGAGGATTGAGGTGATAAATGTCTGAGCTCGACTTCATAAAATTGAGTTCATCATTGAGATAATTTTCAGGTATAGATTCAATGAAGCCCATATCAGGTCTGAATCTAATAACTAAATCGTATTTAAAGTTATTAGCTGATTCAAATTTGCATTTCAGCTGGTTGGCTTTATATATTTTATAAAGTTGAGGGAAGGATGTGGCTTTTACAACTTTTTCACCAAACCTCAATCCTTCGTTGTAAAAATTTATAATCCTTGGATCCTGAACCTCGAGCCATTGATCAAAATTTTCAATTTCAACATCTCTAACTTTACACCCAGGCCTTGATAAAATATTTTTTAACTTTTCTACTGATATATCCGTATCTTGCGAATATTTGGCTGGGACCGCTTCACCGTGTTGGAAGGAGTAACCACGTGCGTCCCATACAGATGCAAATATATCACAATTGAACTTGCTCAAAATGTTTCTAAAGTTCATTTCAAGAAGTTCAGGATTGTCAAAATTTCGCAGTTGGCCACAATACAAGATTGCAACTCTAGGGACCTTAGTCATCCTGTTTGCTGAAAAAAGTCTGTCAATTATTGAAAGTCCAAGAGGGTTGGAATAATTTTCATAATCATTATTCTTAAGCAACAAGCCATTCATAATAGCTTGTTCTTGAGTATTATGAAGAAAATCAGGATGTTGTGCTTTGCTTACAGTGGGTGATATAAGGGCATCATCCATGCACAATTCTAGCCATTTATTGAGGAATTCAATAACTTCAGGTGTTTTTCTACAAATAAAAATTGAAGCATTATGTAAAAAATGTTCATAATTTTCTGCTTTCCATGAAACATTGCAACGCTCCAAAACTTCAGTCTTAACGTTGTGTTTGATTTTGAGACGTGGGAACAATTCAATAGGTGTAAAAATATCGCTTTTAACATATGACAGTACATGCTCAATGTTTTTGCGCGTATTATGTAGATCGGCAAGAATATTAGGATATTTTGTGCAGTTACAATCTCTATAATAGAGAATATCATTGTCCTGCATATTTTCTAACTCTTTTAAAATAATATAAGGTTTCCAGCGGAGAAAACCAATTTTATTTGTCTTGTGGTTCCATATTGCCTCCTCTTCGAATTCTTTAACATAAATAGATGTTTCAGGATTATTTTTGAGTTGTGAGGCGGATACTGCTGAAACTGAATCAACAAAAGGCAAAATTTTATTTAACAAAATTTCTGATTCTTTGGAGAGATCCATGCCATGATCAAAAGGCTCTCCCTGAGTATAAAATGTCAAAAAGTGTATTTTTGAGCGGTTTTTATTAAAAGTCTTATCAATTTTGGCTGTTAATGAGCGTATCGCCCATATTTTTTCTGAACCGATAAAGTTATATAAATTTGCTTTGAATAATTGCATAAAACCTTTAAAGTCTTTGGTCCTTATGAGGTAAGACAAAGCAGTTTTTACTTTCCTTGTAGCTAATAATATATACATCATATTCTTATTGATGATATTTTTCATGAAGTGCTGCTTCCTTTATGAATATAGTATCTAGATATCTACTTGTTACTTTCAACTTGTTTATCAATGAATTTGTCAATCTTTATACCAATGTTGCGGCTATATGATATTGCTCTGGATTCGATAAAATGAAAGAAAATGAGTGAAAAGGTTATAGATACGCTGGCATAAATAATAAACGATCCTAGTATCGAAAAGTAAACGCTTCCACTAGATTTAAAAATATAATAATTTATTGGAAGTGTGATTGATGACAGGATTAACCAATGTATAAGATATAAAGAGAATGATATTTTACCAAGGAATTGAGCTAAAGGAGTATTAAGTATGCGCTGAAAATTTATTCTGGTTAAAACAAGATACAAAAGTAGAATTCCTCCTAACCCTCTCAGGAATTCATAGTTTTTATATGGGTACATTCCAATTATTGAAAAATTGTTTAGATCTATAAGAGGTTTTATTAACATTTGATCTGGGATGTAAACCCCCCCCCACGGATGAAATACGGGACAACTCTGTAAGAATATTACTATAGCAAACAATATTATCGTTATTATTATATTGCCTTTAGATGCTGCAGTTTCGGTTTTGGTGTCCTTAAAAATAATAGTTAGCCAGGCACCAATGCACATAAAGAAAATGTAATAACCATATGTTAATATTGTAATTACAAAAAGACATCCCAGAGCATTCCTCATACTAAAACGACTAATACATGAAACTAAGAGGAGTAATATTGAGCCCACAAATTCTGTCGACATTGACCAGATAACTGGGTTTAAGAACCTGGTATACAAATCCGCTGAATACAATGTTTGTATACCTTGTTTAATAACATCATCAAATGTTGATTCACCGTTATAGTCATCTCTCAATTGAAATTTAAGCATGACATAACCTAATAAACATGAGATAAAAACAGGCAACCCTAGCCTTATAAATCTTCGAATGAATGCGCCTATGAACGAACTATTGGCTTTAAATGCATTAATTAAAACGCAGCCAGACAAAATAAAAAAAACTGTAGTTGCAAAATTGCCATTAATACTGAATATAAATGGAGTTGTTTCTGTAAGTTGATAAAAATTTAGTAGTGAATTTGGTACATTTGTTGGATATTTATCTAGCATAAATAGCTTTGTTTGGCCGAAAAAATGTCCGTAGGCCACTATTATTGCCATAACCCCTCTTAGCCCGTCGAAATATAAAATCCTTTCTTTGTTAGTTTTCACTAATACCTCTAATTGAATAATTGTTATAAAAAAGATTATGCTTATCAAATATTTTTATGAACAGGTATATTGGTTTAGCCGCTAACTGAGTTTCAGCATTGGAAAACTTTAGTTATAAAATGGAATATGTTACGATCACTGCAACTATATTAATTCGATGAGAAATTTATGCTTGCTAACAAAATGATTAGTGTTGTTATATCTGGAGTTAGATACAGAGAATTTGATCTCTTATTTACTGTAAATGAAATTAAGAAAATTTTGCCATCAGCAGAAATCATTCTTTCAAGTAATGATAAGGAACTAATTTATCGCTACAAAGAAGAAAACCTTTTTGATAAGGTCATATTGACCGATGCATTTGGAGAGTTGCCTTCTCTTAAGTTTCCAGAGAGGGTAGATTCCACTTTAATAAATAATAATATCAACCTACAAATCGATGCAAATTATAAAGGAATCTCAGCAGCTAGTCATGACTTAGTTTTGAAACTAAGAACGGACCAGGTTCTCATAGGTGATTCAATTTTTAAGCTGTGGTCTAAATTGGAACACATAAATCCAGAAACTAATAAAAAAGGTCTTATCCTGACGTCCAGTATATTTTCAATTAATCCCAGATACAGTGAAAGAATGCCTTTTCATATAAGCGATATGCTTCAATTAGGATACAAAAGTGACTTGTTGAATTACTATTCAGCTCCAACTTATCCATTTGAATATGCCACATGGTATGAGAGAAATAATCACGTAAATTATAGCAATCCCAATGAAAAAGCATTTCGCTCAAAATATGCTGTTGAGCAATGGTTAACTATGCATTACATTTATGAGCATGAATCTCATTTTCCAGTTTCTTTTCATAATGATTATTCAGAAGCAAAAGTTATTGAGTTTGAACAACAGTTTCCGCGTTACTTTTTTGTTGCCCATCCTGATGATATTGGATTGAGAGTTTCAAAGTTTGAATCTGCAAGAAGCTATTTTAATACGCAATGTTACTCTACGCACGAGTCTATAAAATTATTAAGTAACTTATTTCCGCAATATCAGATAGATAATAGCTATAACGTAAAAGGGATAAATAAAAAATTTTTTCATTATCTAAAGTTTTTTTTAGATAGAAAGGTCATTCAGTTAATGATCAAGAACATGCCAGTAGGACTCAAAAAAAAGCTAAAAAAGATAATTACTTAGCGCAGTATCTTATAGAGTAACTTAGAAATAATCACGGGCATTAGGCGTATAGCAAAATGCCCAAAACTGTAAAATATATTAAGTATAAGGTTTTTTCGGTCCTTATAAATATAATGCAAGCGCATAAGTAATTCGGAAAATGCTTTTTTAAAACTCATCCTTCTGTGTAAGGTTTTAGCGTTAAGTCTGTAAAAAATTATCACGTTCTGAAGATTATGCAATTTATAATTTGATAATATTAAGTTAAACCACATAGCAAGATCTTCTGAAAGATGTGTATCAACTGGGTATCGAAAACCGTTCTCAAATACTCTTTTTCTGTAAACCACACTAGGATGAATAAATGGAGTTACTTTTATTGCGTTCTTTTTAATTTCATAGTCGAATTCTGGTTTTTTTATAATCTTGCTATACAGACCGAATTCTTTAGTGCTTCCACCCAGCACATCAATATCGGGATGAGTTAACAGAAAGTTCCTTTGAATTTCATGACGATTAAGGACATTGATATCATCTGCATCCATTCGGAAATAGTAATTAACTCCTGGGAAGTTTAACATACAATAATCAATGATATGATTAAGACAACTTGCAAGGCCTCTATTTCTATCTCGCTCAAGGACTATAATATTATCAAACTTATTTCGGTAGTATTTTACTAACTTGCGTATATCTTCGTTAACCGCACCATCAAAGCATATAACAATTATGAAGTTATTAACTGTCTGATTAATTAAACTCCACAAGCATGAGTAAAGTTGAATAGCTTTGTCGTTATAATAAACGGACATTATAACAGCAGAATCAATATTCTTGACTTTCATGTAATCCATTTTTTACTAATAATCAAGAAGTTGAACGTGAGTTAGCGTAGTACTCATATGCATCATCAACATTTCCCGAAAAGGTAATTTTACCCGCATTCATGACAATTCCCTTAGTACAGAATGATTTTACATCTGATTCCGAGTGTGATGAGAAAACTAATATCCCAACGGACTCAATAAGATCCAGAATCCTTTTTCTGGCTTTATCCATAAAGTTTGCATCACCAGCACCAATCACTTCATCCAGTAATAATATATCCGGTTTTACAGCTGTCGAGATTGCGAATGCTAATCTTACGGACATACCTGAGGAATAAGTCCTTACTGGTAGATCAATGAAGTCTGCAAGATCCGTAAAATCGATAATTTCATCGATGGTTTCATTAATTTGGCGTTTTGACATACCCAGAAGCATGCCTCGGGAATAGATGTTTTCTCTTCCTGATGATTCTGGATTAACACCTAGATTGATATCCAATAAACTTGCAATACTTCCTTTACTTTCAATACTTCCATTTGTAGGCTCATAAATTCCTGCCATAGTTTTAAGGAGTGTCGATTTTCCTGCACCATTATGTCCAATGAGTGCTAAACGATCGCCATGATTTAATTCAAGATTTATATTTTTTAAAGCATCAACGGTTACTTGTCTGGAGTTTGAAGAAATTACTCCTCCTGTTGTTAAGCGAACAAAATTAGCTTTAAGAGAGCGAGACTTAACATCAAAAATAGGATAGCTGACTGCGACATTATCCAGTTTCAAATAAGAAGACATTATTAGACCCAATAAGAAATTTTTTTGCGTGAACAGGTGAATGTATACAAGCTAACAATTATGTTTATCACTGAAAAAACCAAAATATATTTAATACTCGGGTGCATAACAGCTGGAGGAAAGTCTGCTGGAAGTAGAGAGTATCTTATAAAGTCAATAAAGTGATATATTGGGTTCCATTCTAAGAGATATGCTTTAGTTCTCATTGACTCAGTTGGAATCCACATTACAGGTGTAACTAGAAAGCCTATTTGCAAGATAGATGCAACAATTTGTCTTAAATCCATGAATCTTGTACATACACAAGCAAGCGTAAGAGAGATAAAAAAGATATTAATTGTCAGAATACTTAGCCCGAATAATGCCTTTCCTATTGTATAAAAGGTGATTGTACTGTCGAAGAATATCAAGCAAATAACTAGAATAATAGCGTTATGCAAGAAAAAATAGAAGTTTCTTGCAACAGATTGATAAATAAAAACGCTCCTTTCGATTTTTATTTGCTTTATAAATCCGGCGCAGGCAATAAAAGAATCTGCTGATTCAATAATAGTTTGGTTAATGTAATTCCAAACCAGAATACCAAGTGACATATACAGCAAGTAATGCTTTATATCTTGATTAAATAGTGTTGAAAATACTGTTGATATTGAAACAACATATATGGCTGTACTTGCAGTGATCCAGAATGGACCTAAAATACTTCTGCGATAACGGATGACAATTTCTTGCCAAGCCATATAGCTCCAAAACTGATATTTCTTAAATCCATCAAATATATCTTTTAACGCCAGTTTAAACATTATCTGTGCCCAAAAAATCAGTGTATTCCGCCGGTGTACCCATAAAGATATGTTTCTCAATAGGCGTTAATTTGTAATGAACGCTCATTTTTTTATCAATAATAAAGTTAAACATCGGTGCTATATACAGTTCACCTCTACTTTCGCGTTGCATTTCGATGTAAGCATTGATGTAAATCTCTTTATTCTTAAATCCATATACTCCATTTGAACACAAATCTGAAATACGCACTTTTTCTGTTGTTTTCACTACTTTTGATGTGTTGCCATCTGGTAGGGCAAAAGACCAATGTTCACCTTCACCTTTAAAAACTTCCAAATAAGCATCGTTTTGAGTCTCAAAAAATTTAAACTCTTTTTCGTAAGTATCAATGTTGAAAACGACAAATGGGACATCATTAGGGACTTTATCTAAGCTTAAAAAAACCGTTTCAGCCTGGCCGCGAGTTTCGGAACTCAGAACCACGATTTCAAAATCTTTGATGCCTATTTTATCAATTTCCGAAGCCACGAAGGAGGGAGTGTCGTAAACATCGCGACAAATAAATATAAATTTTTCGGAATCGTAATAATCTTCAAATGTTTTGACGGACCATTCGAAAAGAGTTTTTCCATGAGCTTCAAGCTTGTACTTAGGTTGAGTATAGCCTGCTTTAAAAAAACGGCTGCTGAGGCCAGCCATAGGAATAATAATCATTTTTTTACTTCCTTATAAAGATTTATAGCCGTTGCTACAAACGCTGACTGCCGATCCGGCCTGTCATAGTGTAAAGGTAGCATTGATATAAACAATGTTGTCGTAATTGCGAGAATCTCTTTATAGGAAAAAGCTGATTTTTCGAATTGTTTTCTTACTAAATCGCTGAGATCGGCGCTGCTATCGGGAATGGTCAATTTAAGTGTTAAACCATCATCATTAACGATAAACCTGTCAGAAATTATATAATCGTATTTACCAATTGCTGAGTGTAATATTTTAGCAAGGTCATAACGAATGTCACCATAGATGCTTAATAGTCCATTAAAGTCTATTCCTCTGGGATCGATGACTTTAATGTCGTTTTTCTTGAAATCATACAGAATGTTACTGAAACAAAAATCGCCATGGATGAAAGTACTTTTTGATTCTTTATTAATTAGATCATGCATCTCATGAAGCATCTGTTTAAGCTCAAACTTATTTCCTTCACCGTCTTGTATTATTTTGTTGTAGCGAGGATTATCTTTGGTAAATTCTTCAAGACGATTTTCATTCTTTGATACTAATGATGTATAGAAATCTTCATCAACAGAACTTGCGGGGATTTCATAACATTTTTCTATGAAAGTAAAACAGGACGTTATAATGTGCGCCCAGATAGCTTTTGGATGGTTACCATAAACAAATAATTCGGTGAGAGTAGGAGAATAAAGATATTCAAGCTTATATTTATAAACTTCATCTTCATCCCCATGACTTATCAGCATTGGAGCATAATAAGCCATTTCTTCTGGGATATTACTAAACCAGTTCGCTTCTGCTTGAAGCTTTTCTTTCTTAACCGAGCGTTTTTCTACATAATACTTGTTTATAGTTAATTCATTGAACGCTCTTGCTGTTGAAACAATTGTCTTAGAATCATAAAAAGTATTGAGATGGCCGAAGTCGAGCCAATCTTCTCGATATTGTTGGCTAAAAGGTGTTGTCTCGTGATATTTCACCAAACTTTCGGCGAGTTCAAATTTTGAACTTATTAAGTTGCGGATTAGCAGTTGCGGTTTAGATATTGCTAAAATACCGCAAAACACGGATTCATTACTTTCAAACGCATTATTCATGACCATCCATGAATAATTGAAGTCTGAGTGTGCAGTAAATATAACATCTTTGTTATTTTCATCGATGTTTAAAGGTGAACGTAATAAAGTATCACCGTAATAAATAACAACGTGCTCATCTTCGGCACTACAACTCGAAGCCAGGCTAAAAGCGATGCTTTGGCCTAGAGAAAAAGTTTCATCAATACGAATTATTTCCACAGATAATTCTGATAGAACCTTTTCATCCCATGAAGACATATTAAAACTTTTAGGTAGTGTTAAAAATATCTTCTCATTTTTATTTTCATCACGAATGTGTTTTATTTGGTAGGTGTAAAGTCTTTTATTCCCTACAGGTAGAAATGCAGGGGGTAGCTGTCCAAACTCGGCACGTAAATCCTGATCAACGTACTGAGCTGACAATATGATAATCATTTTTCTTTCCTTAACAGCTCAATAATCTCATCATAAGACATATTAATGAATTCACTTGGGCGAATAGCCTTGTCATCTATGTAAAAGCCTTCATGACCGCACCATGGTTTTCCGACATAGATTTCGTCGTATGGTATCTCATTTTCTTCTAACCATTTAATAATAACCGGTAATGTGTTCTTATTGATGAGCCCCACATTATTGTTAAACGAATTCATATTTCTACTTGTGTTTAACACTATGGTAAAACCCAGCTCTTTGTATTCTTTTATTTTTTCCAGCAAGTCCCGGTTAACAATGGCATCTTCATATCCATTTTCACCTTTACCTTTGGTCAGGGTCATATCAATGTCAACAATCAGTTTTTTCATGGTATGTGTTTCTTTAAGTTGTCAATTATGCAGAATTTAACAATGGTCCTGAGTATAATCATTGGAATACCAATATAGCATTTTATTTTACTATATAAGTATACTTGCTGCTTGATGATCTCAAATACACTGAGTGTGTTTAAGTATGCTCTTTTTGTTTCATTCAATTTATAAAAGGGGGACTTGATGAATTTAACTGTAAAACCCAACTCCAATAAGCTATAAATCATTAGTTGATCACTTACATAACCGTACTTTTCTTTGAAATATATTTTATGGATGGTTTTTTTAGAAAATATTATTTTTTGTAGAGGCGCAAGGAGTGGTTTTCCTTTTATAAAGTTATTTTTTATAACCTGCTCAGCGGCTTTAATGTTTAATTCTTTAGCAGAAGCATTTTCTTTTAAACTCTCCCAACTATTGATGAAATAGTCATTTATATATAAATCACTATCCATTTCCAGCGAAGGGAAGTTTTCAAGTAACAAATCATCCCCACAAAAGTAAAACGAAAATGTTTTGAAGTTAAAGTTTCTTGTTGCGTTATCGACCAAAAACTTCCAGTGAGCAGTTCTGTTAAGTTGCGTCTCTGGATGAATAATGAGCACGTTTTCTTTTTTGTCAAAAAAAGATCTGCAAAAATCAGCACTTTTTTTGTTAGGTAAACTAATAAGAAAGCTTAATCTTCTTGACTTTTCACAATATTCATCACTCACTTTATTTATCAATTCAATATCTACGTCTTTCATTGGAATGAGAAAGAGATGATCATACGTATCAGGCATTAGGGTGACCGTTTGATTTGGTGTCGCTGTAGCTCACTGAATTTTAATGGTTTTTTTAAGCCACGCTACCGCCCCAGGCTTTACAGCTACCAGTGCACTACATTGAAGTCTTCAAGTTTTTTCATAAGCTTAACTACAACAAAAGCTTTGGCTGCAGTTTCAGGGCTTTTTTACAAACAGCGCATGCCATTTGTGTTTAAATTCCTTTAAAAACAATGTGTTGAAACGCTTGCTAAGCAATCATAAAGTAATTTATACGCATAAATCTGAATGAAAAGTAGTAAGAAATTTCTGTAATGCAGGCATCATTCTCACGGTTCGCTATGTTTCACGTTTTATGCTAAATCTCCATAACTATACGCTTTTCCGCATAAATTCACCAACTCCACCAACGCTAGTTGGTTTTTTTATATACTATTTATATGGTTATTTTTACATACTCTCATATTCGTGCAACTGTCAGTACCTGAGTGATGAACAATCTTATCCTTGTTCGGACTCTTAAGCGCTTAACTGACTCTTAAGTCCATAAATTTATGGATTTTTAATAGCCTTCGCTGTTTTCCTAATAGCATCAATCACTACCTCTTTTGATCCAGAGTGAGTTAACATGTCTCTCACTTTTGTTCATACACAGTTGTGTGTGATGTGACCCTTCAGACAGGAGTAAAAAATGTCCAAGCAACAAATCGGTGTTGTCGGTATGGCAGTCATGGGCCGCAATCTGGCTTTAAACATTGAGAGCCGCGGTTACACCGTTTCTGTCTTCAACCGCTCACGCGAGAAGACCGATGAAGTGATCGCTGAGAATCCGGGTAAGAAGCTTGCGCCGTTCTACACCGTTGAAGAGTTTGTCGATTCGCTGGAAAAACCACGCCGCATTCTGCTGATGGTGCAGGCAG
>Ga0157360_1000722_pt1 | contig 12430 bp, 9 predicted proteins | sample AttlaeALBM1_FD_111483 | JGI IMG/M metagenome (GOLD analysis project Ga0157360, IMG submission 111483) | Fungus gardens microbial communities from leaf cutter ant in Ribeirão Preto, State of São Paulo, Brazil - Atta laevigata ALBM1 | ecosystem: Host-associated > Fungi > Mycelium > Unclassified ... | reverse complement strand
TAGTAGGCTGGACCCCAGGCATAAAGGGGAAGGTCTGTCTCTCAGAATAATGAGAGCAGGCCAGCTTGTGTATCACAGCTGGTCCTGAAAGACTTCAGATTTGTGTAAACAAGTCTAAAAAACTCTTGCAGGTGGCTAGAACTACTCTGAGAACCCCTATTCCTCCTCTATAAGCCAGTGAGAGAGACTAGATATGACGTCAACTCTCCCCTCTCAAGACAGGACCTATCATTGATGTTGGAAGGACACTTTTAGAGTAGTATAGTGTAGTTTCTACCCACACACTTCATCTGCTGAAATAGAGATGTTATGCTCACTTTTGCCCCCAAACCATGCCCACTATCAGAAACACCAAAGACTTTTGCTAAATGCCTCTTGCTGAAATAGGAGAGTGCACCAAACAAGTCATTGCTGGAAAGAATACAAATAAAACCCACTCCATCTACAAAAATCCTACAACAAAAAGCTTGTTAAAGCAGACCTTTACTAGTACAAAGTAGATAACTTCTACTTTACATCCTATCCCCCAGAATTACATTTTCAAAAAAAAAAAGAAACAAAGCAGTTATTACATATAAAGGAGTACAAAGAACTCCTGAAACCCACCTTGGATCACATATCACCATTTTACCAAGATGAGTAAAAACAAAACCTGGGTAGAGGATTTACAGTATGACTCTCTGTAGAAATAGTTCAATAGACTATAGAATGTAATTATAAAGCTAGAAAAAGTTGGTTGCAAACTCATAGCTTAAAAAGTAGAGAATAATAAAAGATGCTTGTAAATATCTCAAGAATGTAGATTTTTCCAAACTAGCTAGTAGAGTACCAGAAATCTGTAAAGCTCTCCTAGAGCTCAACACTACACTCCCATAGACATAATATGACTGGGATGGTACTCGGTGTAACACAATAGTATTAAGAGGCTAAAATTGAACGTTTTTATCCTTTTACCCCCTTGAAAACCATACTCAAGAACTGTAAAATACAAAAAAAGTTGACAAACACCAATATCACTGCTGCTATACTTTGCTATATATGACAAGGTGCAGGGTTGGATGTTAGTTCCTAGGGCAACCATGCCTAGGAACTCACCAAGTAATACAGATAAAGAGATAACAAGGAGGGAGATAAGAAGAAATTAACAAGTGCTCTCGGTCAACAAAAGACCTAGCAAAAAGAAGAACTTTGTTCAAAAGTTCACATCAACAAAAGTTATCCCTGATAAAGTGGCGAAATACACTTATCACTTACAACAAATTCATGGGACAACTATCTTAAAACTATCAATAAAAAACATATAAGGCCTTATAAGGCCTAGGGCACAATATTTGGTACAGAGGCAAAAAAGGAGAGAAAGTGGAAGAAAGAAGGATCTGGATATAGTGAAAAATAGATGAGATTAAGAAAAAGGAAGGACTTGTGATACTACCAAAAAAAGATAAAGTGCTGAAAAAGACTTTAAACAAAATCACTGGTTAGTTACAACAAACTTGGTCATAAGGGCAATTGTCCTTAGAAGAACCTCTTCCTAGAAACCATCTCCACCAGGTTCAAGCAAGATAAATCAGTTGTTTAAAAAAATGGCTGATAAAACCATTGGAGGAAAAAAGAAATGACCCAGACTCCCCCCCTGAGGCCATCTATATAAAACAGCACATCAATTGAAGAAATATTTGATTCTGTTCTCCTAAGTGGGAAGGGAAAGAGAACTCCCAAATTGGATTTACCTTGAGATTGTAGAGTATAATGTTTGTGATCTACAGTCAGAGGAAAGTGTACTCTCTATTAGCCTACAAAGTCAGAAGTAGTACTGGAATCTTGTAGTGTGCAACAAGACTACTTCTCTTAAAGATATTCCAGTTACACTTTGGGTATACAACAGAAAAGTACAGACCGAGGCTTTAGTTGATTTGGGAGCTACCATGAACTTCATCGACAGAGTCATCATGGAAAATAATAACCTGGTAATACATAAACTAGCAAATCCATATCATGTAATCAATGTGGATGGTACTCCCAATAAGGCAGGACAAGTAACAGAGTATGTCTGAGCTTATGTAGAAATTGGATCTCACAAGACAACCCAACACCTCTTTGTTACCAACCTAGGGAATAAGAAGATGATGATTGGCTACTTATACTTGTACAAGCATAATCCAAATATTGATTAGCAAAAAGGTCAATGGGAGTTCACCAGGTGCCCAGATACATGTGCTAGTAAAGTCTGTAAAACACGAGATGTAGAAGTAGGAGCTAATGAGCTTCATCTCGAAATGAATGTCAGCGGATTCCCCTCATTGGACAATATAGGAGATGAGGACCCTGACAACCACATTCTTAGCTGGGCAGACACAACTGACCCAGGCAGTCATCAACAGGTGATGATGATTGCAACTATACTCAACAATCAAGACCAGTATGGGGACTCAGATTATAAAGACACAAAGACCTGGAAAGCTCATGTACCAGAATGGTTACACGAGTATGGAAATGTGTTTTCAAAACATAAGTCAGAGAGAATGCCATTATGGAAACTGTATAACCATGCTATTAACTTTATGAAAGGTGCAAAGCTTTCTAAGCCAGTAAAGGTCTATCCACTATCTTTAGTGGAAAGAAACTCTCTTGACACATAGATCAATGAAAAACTCAGAAAAGGTTATATCCATCCATCTACTAGTCTGATAGCAGCTCCATTCTTCTTTGTAAAGAAACACAATGGAAGCTTATGACCTGTCATAGACTATAGAGCCCTTAATACAATTACCGTCAAAAATCACTATCCAATCCCTAGAATAGCTGACTTGATTGAATCACTCAGCAAAGCCTCAATCTTTACCAAAATTGATTTGAGGTGGGGATACAACAATGTTTACATCAGAGAAGGGAATAAATGAAAAACGGCATTTATTACAAGACGAGGCCTCTTTGAGGCAACTGTTATGTATTTTGGGTTCTCCAATGCACTAGCGACATTCCAAAGTATGATGAATGATATACTTGGAGATTTGATTTGCATTAGATTAGTAATGGTATATTTAGACAACATTTTAATATTTGGGACATGTTTGAAGGAACATAGGCAACTGGTCAAAGAAGTGCTGAAAAGACTTCAATTTAATGACCTTTATGCTAAAGCAGAGAAATGTTTCTTTGAACAAAGTAGCATCAAATATTTGGGCATAATAATATCGGAAAATAAAGTATAGATGAATGAAGAAAAACTTTTAGGAGTTCTAGAGTGGCTAGTACTAACAAAAGTCAAATAAGTACAAGCATTCTTAGGCTTTGCGAATTTCTATTATAGGTTTATTGAGAACTTTGCCAAGATGTCAAAGCCACTCTCCGACTTGACCAAGAAGGATTGTACCTGGAACTGGGGCATTGAGCAACAAAATGCTTTTGAGGTGCTGAAAAAGGCCTTTACCACGGCCCCAGTCCTGAGAATACCAAATGACGAAGATCCCTTTAAGTTATTCACCAACACTAGTGACTTTGCAATAGGAGCAGTCTTATCACAAAAAGACATGCAAACTAACCTGTGGCACCCAGTAACTTTCTTTTCCAAGTCATTAGATGTCCATGAAAGGAACTATGAAATCTATGACAAAGAGCTACTTGTAGTAATTTGGGGACTAGAAGAATACAGACACCATTTGGAGGAACATCCATATAAAATTGAGATCTGGTCAGATCATCAGAACCTCATATATTTCAGGACAGCTCAAAAGCTGACCAGGAGGCAAGCAAGATAGGCATTATTTATGACTCATTTTGACTTTGTACTCTATCATAAACCAGGAAAGACGATGCAGGCAGAAAACCCCTTGTCTAGACAAGCAGATTATGAGATGGGATAGACCTCAATAGTACAAACCAGGTGTTGCTAAAACCTGAGTTCTTCGCTATCAATGCATTAGAGGCTACTCATGAATTGCCAATAAATGACGAGATAATCCTAAAGGAGGTCAAAGCTGCACTCTTATTGAATGAAGTCACAAAAGACTACAAGTCGTTACTTAAGTCTGGTCCAAGAGAATTCGAAAAATCCTTACAAGACTAGAACTATGAAAATGGACTACTCCTATACAGAGGGAAAATCTATATCCCTCATAGCATGGAAGACACTTTGCGACAATAGATCATTCAGATACACCACGATTTGCCATCCGCCAGACACCCAGGTCAGTGAAAGACCTATGAGTTGGTCTCCAGAAATTACTGGTGGCCTGGAATGACTACATTTGTCAAGAAATATGTTATGGGTTGTGATATGTGTCAGCGGATGAAAAATTGCCCACAGCAACCTTTTGGACCACTCATGCCTAACAAGGTGCCTAATGGGCCTTGGAAAATTATATTAACGGACTTAATCACTTAATTGCCAGAGTCAAACAGTTACAATGCTATCTGTGTTATCGTCGACAGGCTCACCAAAAGGGCTCACTTCATTCCTATTAATAATCAGTTTTCATCCAAGGATATGGCGTAGTTACTATATGACAAAGTTTACTCTTTGTATGGACTGCCCCTACAAATCATTTTGGATAGAGGAGTACAATACTCGGCCAAGCTATTCCAAGAATGGTGTAAAATTTTAGGAATAGAATCTACTATGTTGATGGCATACCATCCACAAACAAATGGTCAAACAGAACATGTAAACCAGACTCTAGAGCAATATCTTAGGTGCTATGTCAATTACAATCTTAGTAATTGGTTGGATCTGCTACCAAGTGCAGAATTTGCATACAACAACCAAGCACACAAAGGAATTAAAAAAGTCCGTTCTACCTTGAATATGGCAGATACCCGAGAGCAGGTCTAAGTCTAGTCAAAGAGTCACCGCAAAGGGACTTGAATGACCTAACATATAAAAGACATGAAGCCTTGGAGCAGGCAAAAGCAGCTCTTACTCTTACAGTGGAAAGAATGAAGTAGTACTATGACAAAAAAGTCCAAAGTGTCCCATTTAAAGTTGGCGACAAAGTGCTACTCAATTTGAAGGATTACCAGACTACAGAGCGAGCATTATGACCCCAGTATGAAAGACCATTTGAAATAATAGAAAAGTTGTCCTTGGTTACGTTCCGGCTTAGTGTCAGCATCTAAAGTCTGATGACTAGAATTAAGCCAATTGTCTCTTTGTTCAGAGTTTGACAAAGAGAACTCGATGAGGTTCTTGCTTAATTCTCTACTACTGTGGCTATGCACTTGTTCTCCCATGGTCCTCATGTTACTCTAGTCATGTGACACCCTGTGACTGTGACTTGTGACATGACCATCTATAACCATCCATCACACAATTGTGACATTGTGACAAAGTCATGTGATACTTTCCTACGCTCCATCTTGTAGTTGTAAATAAGAAAAGAAAAGAAAAGAAATATAAATAATGACTTAGCTAATTTGCCAAGTCATGACACTTAGGATGCTATCTCGTTACCAAGTACTGCACCTAGTCTTTCATGCAAGCAAGTTAACTTAGTACTCCAAATCTACCATCCGTGGCCAGAAAGCCACTCTCCCACCACTGACCTTGATACAGGGCCAAGAAGAATGGGAGGTAGAAAAAATTCTGGACTCATGACAAAGGTATGGAAAGAACGAATACCTTATCAGATGGAAAGGATATACTCAAGGGGACGACACATGGGAACCTGAGGATAATTTACAAAATGCAGGTGAAAAGCTACAGGAATATCTTCAGAGTATACCAAAAATTTAGATAACTTCTCAACGGAGCTCGAATGGCCAGAATGGTTGGGAATGGTAGAGTTTGCATATAATAATAAAATGCACTCAAGTACTAAAACATTACCTTTCAAGGCAAATTACAAACAAAACCCAAGGATAGAATTCAAGGGAAGAAAGAAAGGAAAATATAAAGGGACAGAAAAATTTATGGAGAAAATGAAGGAGATTCAAGAGGAAGCAAAAGCAATGCTAGGAAAAGCACAGGAGGAGATGGAGAAGTATGCAGATAGAAAACAAGCAGAAGTTAATGACTACAAAGTAGGGAACTTAGTGATGCTCAGTACTAAGGACTTGAAATATCAGATAGTAGGAAAGAGGACAGAGAAGTTAACAGAGAGATTTGTAGGCCCTTACAAGATTAAGAAGATCATATCACCAAATGCAATGGAATTAGAACTACCTAGTACAGTAAAGATACATCTAGTAGTAAATGTTTCTTTCTTGTGTTCTTGTCTTGCTACATCTTTTATGTCTCATCAATATTCCTTTTCAAATTCTTTGATTGCTTCTTTTGCATTCTTTAAGTTCTCCCTTCCTTCCCATGTATCTGACTCCACTATAAATCCTTTCCAGCATACTAAGTATTTATCCTTCCCTTTAACTTGTTGCTTATTCAGAATCCTCTCTACCTTCTATTCTTCTTTCCCTTCAATTATTACCAGAGCTGGTTGTTTCTTCTTCTGGCCTTCCACTTGCCCTATATATTTATGTATTCTACTAACATTTAGAAAGGGAGAATTGCCAGGAAGATTTATGGCAAAAAAACTGTTTGGATAGTCGGATAAAAGATATGATTAGGAATATTGGGGAAGGTTGGAAAGAAATTGAAGACAGTAGAAAGGAAAGTAATTAGAGGAAAGAAAAATAGAAACAATCACAGAGGAAGAAGAAATCAAGGAGAAAAATTCAGGAGTTAGAGAATGGACAAAAGAAGATAATGACGAGATGGGCAACATAATTGACCCATATTACAAGTTGTAGGAAATTCCTCAGGATGAGGAAACTTAAGAAAGGGGTAATGTTATGACTTGGTAAAACAGCTAAGTTATTATTTATATTTCTTTTCTTTTCTTTTATCTTGGACTTACTATACAGAAGAGAGTGTGGGAAAGTGACATATCACAAGTGTTACAAAGTCACATCACATGACAGGAAGTCACAGTATCACATCACATGACAGGTCACATGATAGGCATGGGAAAGTAGTGCATAGACCATGTAGTAGTTGTATAAGTAGTGTAGAAAATCTAACAGAAACTCTATTAAGTTCTTGTCAAATGCTGATAAAGGAGCAGTTGGCTTTATTTTGGCTCAGGAGTTAGCTACTCTGACAGCCATTGTCATGCTGAATAGCTGTTTAGGCAATGAAAGTGATATTTTTCACCATAATAACGAGAATAACCAGCTCAAGAGACAAGTTCAGCCCTCTAGAGATATCATTAGATGCCTAGTTGTGAACTCGAGTATATCACTTGAGTAGCAGAGTAGTGGCTGTGACCACCACTACAGAGACCTCATAAACATTGTCCAGAGAATTTCATAACAGATCTATAACAAAACTCTCCTCTAAAGTGCTCTCGAGAGCAGAAAGGACCTTCAAAAATATTTTCTATAAGGATGATGTCATATCTTGGTGGCAGTGACTTACCTATAGCATCTAGGTTACCATCAGAGCAGGGCCATCATTACTGATGGCTAATTATAGCAAGAACTAGCAAGATGAGTCCTCTTAAGAACTGTATCGCAAACCTAATAGAAGAAGACTGAGGCTCAAAGATGTGATGAGATATAGAGGAGTAGTAGAAGGACTAGAGAGGTCAGGCAGAGAGGTCAGATAGAAAGATAGAAAAAGAGATGTTTGATGAAGATAACATGCTCAAGAGTAAGATAACTCGAGATTGCTATCTCTCTCTACAGCCCATCAAAAGGCTTGAGAGCTATCTATTGTTTATAGAAGAACCCCAGGAGTAGGATTAGAGGAGTGGGGAGTGGTAGCCAAGTGATTGGGAGAGGTGCCATCTCATCATTTCACTCTTACTATCTTTGGGAATTTAGAAGTTTTCTTTGTTTCTTTTCTTTTGTTGTATCATTGCTTTATAATCCTAATAAAATACTCTTCTCCCCATTGTCTCTCCCTCTGTTGCTCTAGAGCTAAAAGGCTATTTGAGTGATTTGAGGTTTTTCTTTTATATCTACTTTATGAAAACTCTATAAAACTTCCCTCAAAGGAAGACTCAAGCCTCAATGGACTTGGGCATTCACTTACACTAGGAGCTAACCACTCGCTATGTGTCATTGGAGTAGGCTTCCAGTTGTATGGTTAGCTAAAGTAGAGTTTGCATAATAGCATAGGAGTTCTAAGTAGTACTGTTGTATCGACGGCGAGCCAGGCTACTAGACTAGACAAGGGCAGTAGTGTCACAGCACAAGATGAACACATGCCTTAGAGATTCTATTATAGTGAGGGTTCACTCAAGTGGATACTAAAAACAGTCTTTTCTTAGATTTCTATTTAATATATTTTGGTTATTTCTTGGACATTTACCTTCAGTAAGCTCTCTATTATTTGATTTATCTCTCCAGTGCCTACTTGTTTAGTGCACAATTGTGAAACATCTCAAAGATCCTTTTTACTTTCATTTGTTATCACTTTTGTTTTGTGATCAATTCTCTTTGATTTTCATTATTACTAGAGGATCTAGTTAAGGTTTCCAGTAAAGTTATATCAGAGAAGAGATATAACAAGACTTTGAGTAGCATCCTTGAGGTTGTCCTAAGACAAGTAAGAGTACCAATTCCTCAGAGTAAGATTTTACAAAGGGAATACAGAAAGAGAGAACTTGCTGTTCCTTTCTCTTTCTAGTTTGTATTTATCCTAACTAGGTATATAATAGTCGTTATAATATAGTAACATGACTTATAACTCTAAGTGACTAGTTAAGTAACAGATCAGTGACAAGGGTAACAAGTTGAGTCAAGACCAAGTTATTGTTTAATAATGGATTAGTCCAATGTTATTCCATTTAGTTTAGTCCAAAGATAGAAGAGAAATAGTCCAAGATTTCTCCAAAGAGTCCTGTCTATACTATGAGTCCAATGTTCTGAGTCTAAGATATTCAATGCATTACTGCATTATAATATCTTCATCCAACAATGCCAGTATCTTATTGACTATCTATTCATTATCAGACTATGGCTAATAATAATGATAGTCCCACTTGATATTCATAACAGGTAAAGTAATATGTGGAGGGGTGTAATACCTGCCAGTAAAATAAAAATCACATAGAACAGCCAGCTGGAAGATTAATGCCAAACTCAATACCTGAGAAACCTTGGACACATATATTAGCAGACTTTATTACAAAATTACCTTTGGCTCAGGGATATGACTCTATTCTAGTAGTAGTGGATTGGTTAACTAAAATGGTCTATTTCATACTAACTATAGAGAAAACATTGGCAAAAGAGTTAGCAAGGTTGTTCAGGGATAATGTATAGAAATTGCATAGTTTTTCAGAGAGTATAATATTAGATAAAGGACCACAATTTGCAGCAAGATTAATACAAGAATTGAATTGTATGCTAGGAATCAAGAGTAAAATGTCAATGGTATTCTACCCTCAAACAGGTGGACAAACAGAGTATAAGACTTTAGCCAAGATAACTTAAATCTATTCCAAGTCCAAGTTGACAAGGAGAACTCAATGAAATTCTTATTTAATTCTGTATACTACTTATACAACTACTATATGGTCTATGCACTTGTTTTCCCACACTTATCATGTGACCCATCATGTGACCATGACTATGTGACACTTTCCCACACTCTCTCCTATGTAGTAAGTCCAAATAAAAATAATTGCTAAGTCATGACATAGAGTAGGTTAATCAAGAGCTCAAATAATACCTGAGGATGTTTATAGATCACAGGTAAGAGCAATGGTCAGACTAGCTAGAAACGGCAGAGTTTGTATATAATAACAAAGTGCACTCAAGTACAAAGACATTGCCCTTTATGGCCAATTATGGGCAAGATCCTAGAATGGGATTCAAAGGGAGAATGAAGGGAAAATATGAAGGGGCAAAGAAATTTGTAAAGAAAATAAAGGAAATTCAGGAAGAAGCAAAAGCAGCCCTAGGAAAAGCACAGGAAGAGATGAAGAAATATGCTGATAAAAAAAGGGCAGAAGTTGATAAATATAAAGTAGAGGACTTAGTAATATTAAGCACTAAGGATCTGAAATATCAGATAATTAGTAGAAGGACAGAGAAGCTAACAGAGAGATTTGTTGAACCTTATAGAGTAAAGAAAATTGTATCATCAAACACAGTAGAATTAGAACTACCAAACATAGTAAAAATATACCTAGTAGTGAATGTTAGTAGAATACAAAAATATGTAGGATAAGTAGAAGGACAGAGAAAGAAGTAACCAGCTCTAGTTATAATCAAAGGATAGGAAGAGTAGGAAGTAGAGAGAATCTTGAACAAGTAGTGAGTAAGAGGTAAGGACAAGTGCTTAGTACACTGGAAGAGATTTATGGTAGAGTCTGATACTTGAAAAGAAAGGAAGAACTTGGAAAATGCAAGAAAAGCAATTGAAGAGTTTGAAAAAGAATATTAGCAAGACATAGAGGAAGTAAATCAGCAAGAAAGAGAAAAAGGGACATTTAGGAGAGGAAAATTGCCAGGGAGGTTCACAATAAGGAAATTATTTGGATGGATAGATAAAAGATATGATAAAGAATACTAGGGAAGATTAGAAAGAAATTGGAAGTGCTAGAAAAGAGAACAAGCAAAGAAAAGAAGAATCTTGAAAACAATTGAGGAGAAGGAAGAAGAAATTAAGCAGGAAGATTCAGGAGTAAGAGAATAGACAAAAGAAAATAAAGACAAAATGAATAATATGGTTGACCCTTATTACAAGTTGTAAAAATCCTCAGGACAAGGAAACTTAAGAGGGGGATGGTGTTATGACTTAGCAAAATAGCTAAGTCATTATCAATATTTCTTTTCTTTTCTTTTTCTTTTGGACTTATTACACAAGGAGGAGTGCAGGAAAGTGTCACATCACAAGTGTCACACAACTCACAGTCACATGAATTAGGATGTCACAATGTCACATGATGGGTATGGGAAAATAGTGCACAGACTATGTAGTAGTTGTATAAGTAGTATAGAAAATCCAATGGGAACTCCATTGAGTTCTCTTTGTCAACTCAGACTTGGAGTGGGCTTAAGTCATCTTGGCTAGAGTCTTACACATATCAATGATGAGCTGGTGTTGGTGTTGCAGAATGGAGAAGGAATGGAAGAATGGTGGTGTAAGTGGAATGGAGGATTCAATGGAATGCAGAAGAGATCAGATATGTCTATTGTGTCAGTTTATTGCAATAATAACATCCATCTCTTAATGTGAAGTCCTAACTTTGAGAGCCTGATCAAGACTTTGGGTGAGATAACAGTCATCAATGTTGATATTCCTGCTTGGTATTAGCAATTGGATGTCATGTTGTGTCTCATATTTTTTTCTATTTTGATCCTTGTTCACAAATTTGTGAGCATTTAGATGTCATGACAAACATTGGTCTATTCATGCTTGTGATTTAATTCATAGATAATAAGTCAAGTGGCACATGAAACAGTGACCAAGATACTTGTATGAGAGATCAAAACAAAAAACCCCTAAAAGCTGAGAGACCCTAAAAACTTCGAACTGACTCAGCAGTCTGGAATCAAACATATGTCAGTACAGGTGGAAGCAACTAAGAAATATATACCAACAAAGTGCATTGACGCCACTGCAACTCTCGTTTGCTCATTTTTTTTGGTATTCACAACTCTTCGATGTCCCAGGCCACGTCTCTTTGTCTCAGTTGACAAAAGGTTTTTTGTCATCGTCCATCATGCAGAGTTTCGTTTCTCCTCAGTATCCGCCAACTGAGGCTGATTCTTGTTCTCATACTTTACAGCTAGAATTTATATGTATCTTCATGGACATGAAAAAATACTTCATTGGTGTCGTTTAGTGTACTGACTCAATAAGTTTTGTATCTTCATGTATGCATTGTCTTCATTTTCTGTCTGATAAATTAAGACGTGTGTAGGAAGAACTCATCATAACGCTCAACAGGAATACTTCAAGCACCTATAGTGTACATGGCAAGAATTGCTCTGAGATGTAACAATCCTTTGTTGGATGATCTTCTCGTTCAGGAAAAACGCAGTGAATGAAATATAGTAATAGGTATACGAGGCAACGATATTAGGTTAGGTTATCCGCCCGAGGTGGACATACCGATATACATTGCATTCTGATATTTAAAACCTAGATAGACCATTTTCGTGACTTGCCTAGGTGTCCCCGACGTTCACGAATGAAGACTGAAATATAATTCAAGCCCGCCAATACACGGGTCGGGTATACAAATAGCCTATCTAGAGATTGACATTAATAGGCATGCAACCAAACGCGAAAAACCCGTCTACGAGGAAGTGAGTGAACGATAAATATGGAAGGAAAAAGGAAAACAGTACCGATTGTGGTGTCTGTGCAGCATACAGTTTGAGAAGCACTGAGAACGATGAGCATATATTTACTTGTATATCAAAACGAACAACTGACCAGTCGTTGCCAGCAGCACCTTGTCCCGCAATAGGGGAGCAT
>Ga0157360_1000718_pt1 | contig 12502 bp, 14 predicted proteins | sample AttlaeALBM1_FD_111483 | JGI IMG/M metagenome (GOLD analysis project Ga0157360, IMG submission 111483) | Fungus gardens microbial communities from leaf cutter ant in Ribeirão Preto, State of São Paulo, Brazil - Atta laevigata ALBM1 | ecosystem: Host-associated > Fungi > Mycelium > Unclassified ... | reverse complement strand
CAGAAAATTCTCTAGCGGCGTAACAGCGGGACTTTAGTATAAGGTTAGGGTCAGACATTTGTATAAGTAGCATAGAGAATCCAATGAGAACTCTATCGAGTTCTCTTTGTCAAATACTGAACAAAGAGTAGTTAGCTTAATTCTGGCACAGAGTTTGGCTCTCTAACACTAGAACTCGATTCCACATCCAGAGCACTGTCCGCCTTGGACCTTGCTCAATCTTATTCTCATTTTATCAACCCTCAGTCACTGATCATCATGATTAGTAACCACCTCCATACATAGCCGGGCCCTTGGCTTAAGGGGACTTTGCAGTCAGTTAGGGACTGCAGGTGAAAGTGTAGCACCAAGCCTGGGTGTTATTACTGAGACCTGACCTCATAAACGGGTGGTATCTAGTAGAATACTTGTCCTTTTTCTTGGTATAAACCTCATGCTGTGCTCCATTGTGAGTTGGTACACGCAGAGGAGTGACAGTTATCTCTTAAGAAGCCGTCTAGATTAGAGATCCTATCCATTGGGTAATAGTCTAACCATAGTATTAGGGCAGTAGTAAGTAAGGCAGTAGGTGTCTGGTTGGGTGAAGATCTTGCGCCCCAACAGACGTAGTATTAAGTGAGATCAAACCATTAAATCCGTACTCCCTTGAGGCATTACTATTATGTCTCAAGAACAATACAATACCTTGTTGAGCAACTTGCTCAAAGAAAAACGTGCCCTCGCCAAACTGAGGGTAGAATTAGAAGAGAGAAAGGGAAAGCTCTGCAGGAGCTGCAAAGGGTTTGGGCACCTGGCCCAAAACTGCAGGAACAGAAAAGAGGAAGAAAAGGGAGCAGAAATGCCTCAAAATAAATTTGAAGTTTTGAAGAGCAGAGTGATGCAGTGTGGCATTGAAGAAAGAGTAGTGAGAAGTATAAGAATAGAAGCTGTAAGATGCTTCAAATGTAGAGAAGAAGGACACAAGTGCAGGTGGTGTCCATTGTGGAAGAAGGAGAAAAGGGTGGCGTGCCTGAAGAAGGGAAAAGCGCACCAAGGAGAGAGGAGGCTGGCGCACCCTGAAAAGGGAAAGGCGCAGGAAAAGGAGAGGAGACTGAGAAGAGTAGAGGAAGAAGGGGCGGTGCGCATGGCTAAGCCACAAGAAGTGCAGCAAGAAGAGTGGAGGAGAAGTTCATGGGAGGACTTGAGGAAGAGAGCCGAGTGGTACTGTGGACCAATAGTACCACAAGATGCAGAGTTGTGGGAGTTGGGGTAGCGCGGTCAAGGGGCCGTCATCACATATCTAAGATGCCCAAGATATGGCAAAGGAGAATGTTATGTGGAAGATGACTAGGGACAAGGAGTGCTCCCCTACTGGAAAAGGGAGAAAATAAGTTGGTGTGGATGCAGGGGAGAAAAAGAACAGAGCAGTGCGCGAGCAAGAGACTTGAGAAGCGCAGCAGGGGAGGAGAAAGCAGCGTGGCCCAGAGAGGCAAAAGCGCAGCAAAGAGGCGCATGGTCAGGAGAACCAAAAGGTACAGCAAAAAAGAAGCAAAGTGACGTGCCCACAGAGAGGAAAAGCACAGCAAGAGAGAGGGGTAGCCAAAGGGAGGTCAGGAGAACCTTCAAAATGCTGAGAGAAGTGTGGTTGGATATTGGAGTAGAAAAGATAGACACGCATGAAGGCATGATGATTAAAGCACTCTTAGATAGTGGCGCAATGGGGATGTTTATGGACAGACGAACAGCAGCTAGGTATGGGTTCAAGCTGCAGAAGTTGGAAAGACCCTTAGCCGTCAGAAACATAGATGGTACCAGTAATAGCGGAGGGGCCATAACGCACCAAGTAGAGTGCAATGTATATTACAAGGGCCATGTAGAAAAAATGAGGATAGATGTGTGCGATTTAGGAAAGATGGAAGTGATTCTGGGGATGCCATGGTTGGCAGCGCATAACCCAGAAATAAACTGGGAGATGGGAGAAGTAAAGATGACAAGATGTCCACCCTTGTGTGGTGGAAAGAGTCAGAAGAAAGAGAAGGTCAGAATGACAACAACAGAGGAGGAAGAGAAAATCATCCGATGGGCGATAAACAACAAAGAAGACTGGGGAAGAGAGGAAGAGATAGAAGAGGACCACAGGAAAATCAAGGAGATGGTCCCAAAAAGGTTTTTGAAGTGGAGGAAAGTGTTTGGAAAGGTAGAGTTAGAGAGAATGCTGACCAGAAAGATTTGGGATCATGCGATAGATCTCAAGGAAACATTTAAACCATAGAAAGGAAAGATTTACCCTCTGTCCAAGAACGAGAGAGAGGAAGTTCAAAATTTCATGGAGGATTAGTTGAGGAAAGGGTATATTAGACCCTCAAAGTCACCTCAGACGTTGCTTGTATTCTTTGTAGGCAAAAAGGATAGAAGCAAGAGGATGGTTATGGATTACCATAATCTAAACAGCTAGACAGTAAAGAATAACTACCCATTACCACTAATCACTGAGCTAATCGACAACATGGGTAGTAAGAAAGTCTTTACAAAAATGGATCTTAGATGGGGATTCAATAACGTAAGGATAAAAGAGGGAGACGAGTGGAAGGGAGCATTCACAACACATATCGGTTCCTTCAAACCAACAGTTATGTTTTTTGGGATGACAAATTTGCTAGCCACATTTCAGGTGATGATGAATAAGATCCTGAGAGACCTAATAAACAAAGGAAAAGTAGTGGCCTTTATGGATGATGTGTTAGTAGGAACAGAGATAGAAGAAGGACACAATGAAATTGTGGAAGAAATATTGAGGAGGTTAGAAGAAAATGACTTGTATATCAAGCCAGAAAAATGTGTGTGGAAGGCAAGGAGGATAGGATTCCTAGGAGTCGTCATAGGACCCAATAGAATAGAAATGGAAGCAGATAAGGTAGATGGAGTACTTAGTTGGCCACAGCCAAAAAATGTGAAAGACATCAGGAAGTTTTTGGGCCTTGCAAATTATTACAGGAGGTTCATCAAAGATTTTGCTCGAGTAGCTAGGCCAATGAATGTGCTTACATGAAAAGACGAGAAGTGGCAGTAGAAAGAGCCTCAGCAGAAGGCATTCAACGAGTTAAAACAGGTTTTTACAACAAAACCAGTATTAGCAGCACCCGACCTAGACAAAGAATTCAGGGTAGCGGCTGATGCCTCGAATTATGCTACTGGAGGAGTACTCTCAATGAAGTGCTCAAATGACAAATGGAGACCTGTAGCTTTTATCTCAAAATCTCTTAGTGATATGGAATGAAACTATGAGATACATGACAAAGAGATGCTAGCAGTAGTCAGATGTCTAGAAGCGTGGAGGCATTTCTTGGAAGGCGCAACAATAAAGTTCGAGATCTAGACAGATCACAAAAATCTCGAATATTTCATGAAAGCTCAGAAGTTAAATCAGAGACAAGCGAGATGGGCATTATACCTATCTAGATTTGATTTCACACTAAAGCACATCCCAGAAAGCAAGATGGGGAAGGCAGACAGTCTAAGCAGGAGACCAGACTGGGAAGTTGGAGTTGAAAAGGACAACAAGGATGAGACACTGATAAAGCCAGAGTGGATGGAAATGAGGAAAGCAGAGACAGTGGAAATCATAGTAGATGGGATAAATCTACTAGAGGAGGTCTGGAAGTCAAAAGTAAAAGATGACAAAGTAGTAAAAGCAGTAGAAGAAATGAAGAAAGCAGGAGTGAAAATGCTGAGAGATGAAGAATAGAGAGAAGTAGATGGCATAATATATAAAGAAGGAAAGGTGTTGTCAGTAGCCAAACTCCGATGACCGGAATTAAGCCAACTGTCTCTTTGTTCAGCGTTTGACAAAGAGAACTCGATAGAGTTCCCGTTAGATTTTCTATCCTACTTATACACATTTCTGACCCTAACCCTACACTAAAGTCCTGCGCTTCCATATGAGTCACTTTACTCTTGCGCATCCATCGATAAGAAAATAAAAGAAAAGAAAAGGAAAAGAATATTAAATAATGACTTAGCCGTTTTGCCAAGTCATGACAGGTGTATGTGCTGAAAGATGAGAAGTTAAGAATGGAAATCATTAGGCTACACCATGATATGCCCATAGGAGGCCACAGAGGACAATGGAAAATGGTAGAATTGGTCACCTGAAACTTTTGGTGGCCAGGAATAACAAAGGAGGTGAAGTGATATATAGAAGAGTGCGATGTCTGCCAATGCAACAAGAATCGCACAGAGCAACCAGCCAGCAAATTAATGCCAAACTCAATACCAGAGAAGCCTTGGACACATATATTAGCAGACTTTATTACAAAGTTGCCCTTAGCTCAGGGATACAACTTGATCTTAGTAGTAGTTGACAGATTGACAAAAATGGTATATTTCATACCTACTACAGAGAAAATGTTGGCAGAAGGACTGGCCAGGTTATTCAGGGATAATGTGTGGAAATTACATGGTTTACCCAAAAGTATCATATCAGATAGGGGACCACAATTTGTGGTAGGGTTAATGTGGGAGTTAAATGAGATGTTGGGGGTTAAGAGTAAATTGTTGACGGCATTCTACCCTCAAACAGACAGACAAATAGAGAGGGTTAACCAAGAACTGGAACAATACCTGAGAATGTTCATTGATCACAGGCAAGAGCAGTGGCCGGAATGGTTAGGAACAGCAGAGTTTGCATATAACAATAAAGCACACTTGAGTACCAGGATGTCGCCTTTTAAGGCAAATTACAGGCAAGATCCCAGGATGGGGTTTGAAGGGAGGAAGAAAGGAAAATACGCAGGAGCAGAAAAATTTGTGGAAAAAATGAAGGAGATACAAGAAAAGGCAAAAGCGGTGCTAAGAAAAGCACAGGAAGATATGAGGAAGTATGCAGACAAGAAGAGATTGAATGCAGACGAGTATAAAGTAGAAAACTTGGTCATGCTCAGTACCAAGGACCTGAAATATCAGATGGTTGGGAGAAGAATGGAGAAGTTGACGGAGAGGTTTGTAGGCCCTTACAAGGTGAAGAAAGTCATATCAACGAACGCAGTTGAATTAGAACTACCCAGTATGGTAAAAATACATCCAGTAATTAATGTTAGTAGGATACGTAGATATGTAGGGCAAGTGGAGGGTCAGAAAAAGGAGCAACAGGCCCCAGTAATAATTGAAGGGGAAAAAGAATGGGAGGTAGAACAGATACTAAATAAGAGGAAGGTTAGAGGGAAAGATAAGTATTTAGTACGTTGGAAAGGATTTACAGTGGAATAGGATACATGGGAAGGAAGAGAGAATTTAAAGAATGCACAAGAAGCAATCAAAGAATTTGAGAGAGAGTACCGATGGGATATGGAAGATGTGGCGTGACAAGAGCACGAAGAAGGAACGTTCCAACGAAGAGAACTACCAGGGAGGTTTATGGTGAAGAAGTTGTATGGATGGTCAGACAAGCAATACAACTAGGAATATTGGGGAAGGATGGAAAGGAATTGGAGATGATGGAAGGGCAGGAAGCCAGTAAGAAGAGGGACGATGAAAACAATCCCAGAAAAAGAAGAAGAAGTCAAAGAAGAAAAATTGGGACTCTGAGAATAGACAAAGGAAAATGAAGACAAAATGGGCAACATGGTAGACCCATATTACGAGTTGTAGGAAAATTCCTTGGGACAAGGAAGCTTAAGAGGGGGGTGATGTCATGACTTGGCAAAACAGCTAAGTCATTATTTAATATTCTTTTCTTTTTCTTTTCTTTTATTTTCTTATCGATGGACGCATGAGATAAAAGTGACTCATAAGGAAGCATGGGACTTTAGTGTAAGGTTAGGGTCAGACATTTGTATAAGTAACATAGAGAATCCAACGAGAACTCTATTGAGTTCTCTTTGTCAAACGCTGAACAAAGAGCAGTTGGCTTAATTCTGGCACAGAGTTTGGCTCTCTGACAATGGCTATAACTAGGGACTTTGTAGCATTGAGTAGCATAGTCTGTATGGCTCAATGTGATAATAAATTTATGTTACCTGCATTGCCTATAGCTGAGAATTTACAAAGATGTGATAGAGCACTATGTATTACATGCAAGGGTAAAGAAGTACCATATGGCCGCTCTTATAATGATGAATGGTTCTTGGACTCTAACGCCTCTGCCCATTTCACTCCTTTTGAGTCTAACTTTGTTTCTATGACTTAAGGAAATTATGGTCATGTTGAGACAGCCAATTCTAAAGCACCTCTTTTTATGGTTGCTATAGGAACTGTCCTCATAGAACATGAAATCATTGACCCTAAAGACAGGACAACCAAAACTGCTATCTCTAAACTATGGCCAGTGTACTGTGTTCCTAGTATGACCATGTGCCTCCTCTCTACTGAACAGCTACTCCAATCTGGATTGAGTATAGAAGGCACAATAGATGGTTCAACCTTCCATGATTTATCTAGTGATGCTGTTCTCTCTGCCCTACCTAACCTTTGGGGGAGCATCCAGGTTGTGAGGACATATATCATTAAGAATAATGTTCCTAATCCTGTGAGCCTTGTTACAAGGCACCCAGATTATGAGACAATTCATTGTCAACTTGGGCACATCTCTGATAAAGCCATGAGACATATTTCAGACAATGTTGAAGGTACTGAGAAGATCTGCTTCCCTAACAAGAAGCATGTATGCTGTGGTTGCGCTTTAAGAAAGCTGCATCAGCGCAGTTTCCCTGAGAACCCTAAATATTCTAGTAAGACTCTTGGATTGATCCATTCAGATCTCCTTGAGCTCCCCACTTTATCATACTCTAAGTATAAGTGAGTGATTACATTCCTTGATGACTATTCCTCCTATTGCAGAGTTGCTTTCCTGCACAAAAAATCAGATGCTGTAGAAGCAATTAAAGCTGTTTTCCAGCTGTGGTCAAATACTACTTCCTACTCTGTTAAACACCTGCATACTAATAATTGGGGAGAGTATATGACATTGGAATTGCAATCCTTTTTATGTGAATAAGGAATTGTCCATGAGACAAGTACACCATATGTACATCAGCAAAATGGTTGAGCAAAACAGTTGAATCAAACACTGCTAGAAAAGGCGCAATCCATGCGACTTGAAGTATACTTACCTAATTCCTGGTAGGAGTTTGCTTTTGCAACTGCTACCTATGTTTATAACCATACTCCCATTAAATATCTCAAATGAAAAACACCTCAGGAGATCTTCACAGGTGAAAAACCTAAAATATCATACCTCTGTGTCTTTGGCTGTGGAGCATATGTGTATCTCCCCAATGAAGTTTGTGCAAATAAACTTACACTGTGCTCTGAACTCATGATATTTATTGGGTATGAGGATAATAGCTATAGATTTATTCGCTATACACAAGGAAATGTTATATTCTGCTCCACCCAAGCTATCTTTGATGAAGGACACTTCCCTAAATGTCCATTTTCTCACTCCAGAGAGCAAATACCTCCTGGTAGACTAACCCCAGAGATAGAGTCATCAGCACCTGAACCTTTTGGTATAGATGAACCTGCTCCAATACCCTTTCCACTAACACCTGTATATCCTAGACCCTTTACTCCTCCAATCCCTCCTAATTTGCCAACTCACTCAGAATCTCCATCTCCCTCTCCTCCACTAACACCACCTAAACAGTTCTCAGTAAAAATTGAAGAGGTTAAAGATAATGAAGATAAAGATATTAAGATGCATTCCCTAAGCCCTCCTCTTCCTGAAGCTAGTCCCTTACAGTATACTCCTTCTCAGGTTCCAACTATAATACCTCAAAAACAAAGTAGTGACCCACAGCCAGGAGAAGATGTTCCTCCTCTGAGATATGGCTTGAGGAGATTAACCTGTGAGACTAGAGTCCCTCACAGAGAAGGTAATATATATAGAGAGGATTGCTATCCCACAGATGTTTTGAGGTGCCCTGAGTGGTGACAACATCCTGGTGAGGCTGATCTAGATATGGTGCACAGAATGCTTGAGAATGCTTGCAGACATATTCAAGCACAGCCTAAGACTATTCCAATTGGAGGAGTATACTATCCATATAGTCAATGGGACAATACTATTGAAATAAATGGAATCTGCTATGAGGTTGATTGGGTAGGACAATGACCTATCATAATTAACATAGAGGGAAATAGGATGGATGCTCCACCTCTAGCAAGCAAGTCAGCTACCATAGCTATTACCAACCACATGGTACACCTTGCAAGAGAAGGGGAAGCAAAGCATATTTGCTTTCTCTTAGCACTCAGAGCAACTGAGACTCATGTTCTACCAAAAACCTTTAAAGATATCACTAAACTACCAGCTGACTCTAAGAAAAGGTGGCTTGAGTCCTGCCTTGAGGAGCTGAAATTGCTTAAAGATAGAGATGTTTATGAAATTGTAGACCTTCCTAAGGGAAGAAAAGTGGTCAAGAACCACTGGGTATTCAATATCAAGCCTGATGGTCGTTATTGATCTTGTCTTGTTGCCAAAGGATTTTCTCAAGTCAAAGGCATTGACTTTGATAAATTATTCTCTTCAGTTGTCCACTATAAAACTGCGTGACTGCTTCTTGCTGTTACTGCACTTAAGGATTTAGATATACAAAGCATTGACATTAAAACAGCCTACTTATATGGCAATCTGGATGAGGAAATCTATATGGAGCAACCAGAAGGTTTCAAACTACCTGGGAAAGAAAACAAAGTCTGGCAACTTCACAAAGCATTATATGGCCTTAAGCAAGCTGGCTTATCCTGGTAGCACACAATGACCAAGTCAATGCTTGCCCTAGGATTTAAGAGATGTAAATCCAATACTGGTGTATATTACTATCATGACAAAAAGACTAAAGCACTAGTTATAGCCATTGTCTATGTCAATGATGTTTGCTTTATAGGTACTAAAGGTTCCCTGCTCCTCAATGAGTTGAAGTAGAAATTTATGGCTAGATGGGAATGTCATGACCTTGGTGAAACCACAAAGTTCCTAGGCATGCACATAAGCCATGATCATAAAAATCGAAAGATATTTATTGATCAATGTGAGTATTTGGAGAAGGTGCTAGCACACTTTAATATTGTGACTAATCCTACTTATACTCCACTGCCATCTGAGTTTAGCTTTAAACCAAATGAAAAGCAGTGTGATCCCAAATTCTACCAAAAGTACCAACAACTGGTTGGTTCTCTAATGTACTTGATGATTGGCTCGAGACTAGATATTGGCTTCACAGTTGTCAAGTTAGCTCAATAGATGGCAAATCCTTCTAACAATCATTATTGAGTTGGGTTACACCTCTGTAGATACTTGCTTGCCACTCGCAGATATCAGCTTGTTTATAATGGATTAAGCAACAAATTGCTTGTAGCATACTCTGATTCTGATTGGGACCAAGACCATGAGCATTGCAAGTCAACTACTGACTATTTTACTATGCTGGTGTAAGAAAGCTAAACTCCAAGCTGGAATAAAGCCAACTACTCTTTGTTCAGCGATTAACAAAGAGAACTCGATAGAGTCCTCATTAGATTTGCTACATTATATATACAATTACTATTGTGGCTATGCATCTCATCTTCCACAGTCCTCATGCCCATCAGCTAATTTCTTTGTCACATACTGTGACTGTGACTGTGAAATGACCATTTCTGGGACTGTCACATGATATTTCCCACACTCCACCTTAGTAATAATCTAAAGAAAAAGAAAAAGAAAAGAAATATAAATATTGACTTAGCTATTTTGCCAAGTCATGACAGCTGGCTTAAGGAATCACTTCCTGGTTAAGTTGCAAACAGAAATCAGTAGCCCTCTCCTCCACTGAGGCTGAGTATATGGTGCTCTCTGACTGTAGCTGCCAACTTGTCTGGACATCAAATCTCCTGAGTGAGATTGGTTTTGATATTCTTGTTCCTCACCTCTATAGTGATAACCTCGGATCACTCTTCTGGAGCACCAACCCAGTACAAGAAAAGAGATCCAAACATATTGACATCCAATATCACTATGTCAGGAATGCAATAAAGGATAACAAAATCAAACTATACCACATTGATAGAGCCAGGAACCCTGCTGATATCTTGACTGAGAATCTTGGTCAGATACTGTTCCACCAATTCTGTCCACTCCTTGGTTTGGAGATTTTATGAACTCTCCTTTTAATTTATATTGTCACTCAATGACTACTACTTTGAGTGAGGGAGAGTATTAAATTAATTATTATATTGTGTATTACTATAGTTTAATATACAAGTTGTGCTTACCTAAGCACGGTGCTTCTTTGTCTTAACTGCCATGTCGTGAACTGCTCTGCTTCTCTCGAGATCTCCTCTTTGCTATTAGGCTGTCTATTATTATCTGTTGGATAACTCAGTGAGTGGGCCATCATTTGTCCCTACTGTAATTGCTGCTCTTCATCCTTCTAACACTTCTTTCTCACACCATCACTGATGGTAGTGCCTTGTCGAGAGTTTGCGAATATACCTATTTCCAAAAGCCAAAATCCCTGTCATGAACTATCTAACCAGTGCACAAACCAACCACTAACTAAAATCAATGTGTTAAGGGGATAAGCCCCCCCTGGAACCCACCAAGCACCTATCAGACCCTAATCTACCTGTTCCCACAGCAGTACAGTATCATCAGTTGATTATATAGCCCAAATTGAAGTTCAAAATGGTATGTGGACAGAAAAAATGGTGTCAAAGAGTGCATCAGTACAAGCATTCATACAGCCTACCCCACAGGCTCAGCATCATACACTGGTAGCACAACACGCACTCCATACCCACCTATGTACATGTAGAGCCTAGGCTAGAAACCCAGTGGGCTGGACTCATTTTTTTTAAAGTCCTCACATGCATGGCAGCCAATTTCGTCTTAAATGGATCTGATCCTAATTTGACTATCATAGTCTAGTATGTTATTATTGTCACTGGTCTTTCCCTTATTAACCCAAATTCTTAGCCTTTCATATTTCCTCTATCCCTTCATTGTAAGTAAAAGCACTTTCCTCTATATATATATCATCACTGCTGACTCATATGTTGCTCAGATGTCATGGTTGATACTCAATTTACTTGAAGCAGATTGTCCTTTGAACAAAAGTATAGATTGCAGTACAATGGAATCCCTCAGGTTCCATCATTCCTCCTCAAGCAGAGATACTAAAGTAGATATTTCACTTGGTAATAGAGGAGCTATCTCCTTGGATAAAAGGATACATGAAGGGGCAAGATAATGGATTCATCCTGGTAGATAATGCTACATGTAGATAACATTGCACCACATGATTAGCAAGCTGTGATGAATTAAGTGAGACAATTGATACCTATAAAACGAGATAATGCACTAATTATATCCATGTAGTTGAGAATCAAACAAGAGTAGAAATCTACATCATCAACAATTCATGGACCATGGATATTGTGTCTTATACATCTTAGTCTTTATGGGCAGTAATCTTTGGTACAAAACCATTGAGAGGGATTGAATGAGACATGAGTTTGATCAAGGAATGCCTGATAAAAAATGTTAGCCAATTTTAACCACAGCACATTTCATAACACATTTCATAGATGACAGACCTTGCATAGGAAAAAACTCCAAGACAAGTCTAAGTAGTATCTCAAACAGAAATCTCGTGGGCAAAATGTTATTGTTCTCTTTAATGTTCCATTTATTGTTTTGGAACAAGATATTACCTCTGTGGATAGGGTGAGAGAGCCTATAACTTTGTTATGTAGGCATTTAGAAGCAAAAAAACACTATCAAAGCCAGCTGGACTGACCAGTTACATTGATAATACATAGGTCAGGGAGAGAGAGCAATACAAATAATAAATCCCTTGCTAGTCATTACACTATGAGTCCATGCTCTCTCAAATGAAAAAGTATGAGTGAGAGCAAGATAATAGCATGGCAGCACTGTGATAAGGAGAGTGCCTATACCACAGAATAGCTATGTCTTTTGTGTGTGATTCTGGAAAGACAGTCAGTCCATTCCCGTCAAAAGATAGAGAGAGAGAGAACGACTTGGGTTAAATCATGGCCAGACTAGAAAGTGAAGTTGTTAATACTACACAGTATCAAGATGATTTTCCTCTCTCAGTCTTTAGCCTCAATCACATTAGTCTATGTGGGAGTCATTGAGGTCATGTCACAACAAAATAAATTGAGTGCAGGGAAAAAAAGAGAAAGACAGAAAGACTTAATTAAAATGTAACTACAATCCCATATTTATATATAAATATCTGAAACAAATGCTCCAGCAAATGGAGTTTCCAAGACAACTCGATGTCATTCAATGACAAGAGTGTCATTTTGCAACATAACAAAAGAATATGTAGGTATGTCTTCAATGACTCTAAAAGTGCTGGACTAAGACCAGATAGAAACAACTGATGAATTGAATGTTCAGGAGGAAATACAGAAGGTATACACACCTAAGACCAGATAGAAACAACTGGTCTTAGGGCTTACACAATAAACACTGTGGGAAGGAGAATGAGTTCAAAGGAGAAAGTAGTCTTAGAGT
>Ga0157360_1000717_pt1 | contig 12503 bp, 17 predicted proteins | sample AttlaeALBM1_FD_111483 | JGI IMG/M metagenome (GOLD analysis project Ga0157360, IMG submission 111483) | Fungus gardens microbial communities from leaf cutter ant in Ribeirão Preto, State of São Paulo, Brazil - Atta laevigata ALBM1 | ecosystem: Host-associated > Fungi > Mycelium > Unclassified ... | reverse complement strand
TCAGGCTCTTCTTCAAATTTGTGGCGGTGAGAGGGGGATTGATTCGCTTCGCTCACCCTGCGGGCAGCGTCGCAGGCTCCGCTGTCCGGTGAACAGAGTTCACCGTCGAACCCGGTCGGAGATTCTCATACCCCTCTCACTGTGCAATATGCAAAAAAAAGCCTGAACGTGAGTTCAGGCTCTTCTTCAAATTTGTGGCGGTGAGAGGGGGATTCGAACCCGCGTTCATATCTTCGTAACCTGCTGATATAAAATGATTTCATAAAAGGATCCTTTTCCACGTGCACTATACGTGCATTTCTCTTCAAATTACCCCGTTATTCACTTCCCGTTTTGATCCCCGGCCTCGATAAGTGCCCATCGTAATCAACCAAATATGAGCCGTAATTCCTGAACAGCATATCCGGACCCTTATGTCCCATTTGCTTACACAGCCAGAACAGATTGGCGCCTGAGCTGATATGCATCGTGGCAAAGGTGTGACGCGTCTGATACGGGTTCCGATACCTGAGCTTTGAGTCGCGCATTATGATACGCCACGCTTTCTGTCGGATAGCGTTAGAGCCTGCCCATGGTTCGCCAGTACGTGGATCCTCAAACACAAACTCACTCTTCAGTTGCGTAAACTGCTTCATGGTGCTGAGCGCCTCTATTGCCTCCTCGTTTAAATCTATCTTCCTTGTGCCGGCGCGCGTCTTTGTCGATTTCTCCACCCCCTCAACAACGGCGTTCTGCACAAAAGCCGTCTTTCTTTCAAAGTCTATGTCCCGCCACCGCAAAGCACAGAGCTCAGAAGGGCGCATGCCGGTATTCAGCGCAAACTGGAATGTCGCTTTCCATTGTGGAAAGAGGCAATGCATATAGATGATGCTGATTTCTGCAGGCGTGAACGGATCCACCTCGTACTCTTCCGTGTTGCCGTACTCAATTGAGAAGTAGCGTGAAGCACTGATGTGTGCGACCGGGTTATCACTGATGAGCCCATCCGTTACAGCTTCATCAATAGCGCTGCGTAAAAATGACAGCCGGTTCCGGATGGTTTTCAGCTTCGTTTTCTGGCTGGACACCCAGTTTTTGAGGGCGCCAGGCGTCAGTTCGGTGACATAGATATTGTGAAGCACTCTCAGCGATTTGAGACACTTTCGGTAACCGTCCAAAGTAGAGGGCGAGAGGTTTCGGTTCTCGCTGATAATCAGATACTCCTCAAGGTAATCCTTTACCGTCTTTTTCTTCTTCTGATGACCAAATAACGCGGCTTTTTTTGAGCGGGGGAAGTACTGCAGGTAGTTAAAATCCCCCGTAGAGATGCGGTTCTGAATCTCTCCCAGATACCGCTCTGCATACTTAATGTTTCGTGTTTTCACTTCCATACCCGATAATGGCTCTCTGCAGAGGACGCCATTAAAGGTGAATGTGAGCTGTAGCGTTTCGCCGGTTTTATGTTGGCGTATCGTTATTCCCCGCGGTAAAGCGGGTCCTTGCTGCTTCTTGCCCATCGGTTGACTTCCTCGGTATCTATCCAGCGCTCACGGACGCCGTCCACTTTTAATACGTGAACACCCATCCTCCAGATCTTCCTTTGTATCCGTTTGTTAATGGCTTCCTCCGATTCGCCGGTAGTGTGGCAGTAGGCTGAAATGGGCATAACATCGAGGCTCATATGTACTCCTTGAGCAGTCACAGGTAACTGAAGATGGTTTTGATTACGATGATTGCTACGATGGTGATGATGAGGTGGAGTGGGGTGATCATGCGCTATCTGCTGGCCGTTTATGCCGCCCTCCGGTTCTTCTCTGCCCAGATAACCTTTTCATGGTCCTCTCTGCACTCACAACTGCAGTAACTGCATCCATCGCGGGAAGGTTCACCGCAGTCGCCGTTGCGGCAAATGGGTGAACGCGGCTCCGGGCGAGGCCGGTTAGCCTGGGCGATTTCTATATTGAGTATCTCAACGTCTGACGCATCATCGGCTATGTCGCACATAGTGATTCTCCAGATTTAGGCAATAAAAAACCCCGCCGGGGCGAGGTTTCATAAATACTCTTGTCGTCAATTTTTAGGGATAACATATGCCGTCATGAAGGTGGGGTTTCTAATATCGAACCCTACTGGTTGCACTTCTGATATGACATAATCGCCGTATTTTCCTTCAACACTTAAAGGAATTATGTCGCTAGGCTTAGGTTCTTTTTCGAGGCCGATTGTGCAATGAAAATCGGTTTCTGCAATTGCGACGATAACTTTTATAGTCATTGGCTTTCCTCCTTCTGATAAACCGGCTCGGTAGACCTAGTTAGATGCTAAGCAGGCCTTACAGTAGCCTTTGTTGGATGCCCATCAGGGCCATCATCATGAGTATGGTCAGGGTTAGGCTCAATGATGACTATATAGTCTTTGCCTTTACCATCGCGTGTCAGTGTCACCAAATCGCCGGCACAAGGTTTAGTATCGAAATCATGTACCTCTTGAACGCCGGTATCTTCAAAAACCACAGTAATTTTCATATTACGTTATCTTCCGGATGAATCGCTTGAGAAGTGTTGTAAACATCTTGAAAATATTAGTCAATAATTTTTCATGTAAAATGTTTTTTAGCTAAAGGAGAGTGAATGTAGAGTTGTTTAAGGAGTAATTCGATAACCTCAAGGGAAATATAAAGTTGCTCTTTGCTCGGTTTAAGTGATTCATGAGCGGATTTATTATAAACAAGCCTTAATGAGTGTAGTATATCCCTGCTATCTTTGCTGATTTTCCCTGAGGTGAATAAGTTATCAATTTTTTTTTCTAAATTTGCGCCTTCAATTTTTTCCTCTCTACATATGGTTTCAATAAGTCCTCTTATTCCAATTCCGGCAATTGTAGGGCTGCCATTGTTGATGGCGTTAACAGTTTCAATATATAGATCTTCAAGGGCGGGAGGGAGTTCATAAGCTTTATCAAAAACCATCAGCTGATTTCTCTTTGGATGGAAATCATATGTAATTATAGGCTCTAGACCATCTGAATGATAATCAAAATTTTCACTATCCCATGAGGAATACCTTATAGATGGAGACATGCATCCTTGGCATTGAATCACTTCAATAGTGGTTGTTGCATCCATGCTATTGTCAAAAGCATCATCGCTGTAATAAATCACAGAAAATTTCGCGTTTGACAATATTTTATGATTCGTCTCTTGTCTACAGCTATGACATTCAATAGCCTCATAAAGCTCTTCAAGCACCTTTAATTTTGGCTCGGCCCAAACAGTTCTGGACATGTTCAACTCCATTTATTTTGATTTTGATGTCAATCCGTATCTTATCATGTTTTTGTAAATTCATTTAGTGATGTGGTTCAAAGAAAATTCATTGTAAAATGAATATAAGTTGAACGGTTTAAAGGTTGCTAGCTATTATCTTTATTTAAAATCATTCAATAGCCTTATTCGCCAACTAGGTATTGACCAGTATTCATTAATGACGCGGTTCTATGCTACCTCATTTTATCCTTGACGTTTTTCTTCAATACGATTGACTATTTGCTTAAGGCTAACACAGCTATCTTTGCGCATGATCGGTAGAACGCGGTGCGGGCTATCTGTCCTTGTGTAGGTGAACTCTATTGCCTGATAAAACTTCAAAGGGGTAGAGGCTTCAACCTGCATTGTTTCGCAAGGTCGGCGGAGAAAGTTTTGAATGTTACTTTTGAACTCCACGAGGTACCTTTCAAAAAGGGCGCTCAACTTGCACCCGTTATGTGTCCGTTTTGATAACTGCCAGGTTACGCGCTCGGTAAAGCCACTGTTTGGATCGGAGTTGCGTCTGAAGTGGGGTAGCTTACGCATAATCACGCTCCAGCTTCTTCGAGCTCCGCTTTGCGAAGCAGGTAAACGTCAGTTGCTTTATCCAGTTCTGCAGGCGTGCCGGCCAGTACTTTTGCGGCGTATTTGTAGAACTTATCCAGACTCGTTAGCGACTCAGCGCCGCTGGCTGCTTCGGTAAAGTCGGCAAGCAGCTGATCCGGAGTACGCATCTGCTCGCTGGTGAGTGCAGGGTTGACCTCTCGCTCCTGCCGTAGTTCCTGCTGAGTTTCCGGCTTGCTGTTGATCAGGTTATTGAGCTCAGCGCGACTGCGCGCCGGGGTGACGTCGCGTTCTGCGCGCTGAGTCGGTTCAAACTCGTCAGGCGTATAGACGCCGAGGATCACATCAGGGCAGTACAACCGCGCCCAGTACTTAACCGCCAGATAGGCCAGCTGCTGCTTTGGTGCTGTCTTCCATAACGGCGAGTTGCGGGTGGTCACAAACTCCATATAGAGCGGCTCCCCCCAGGTGATTTCTGTTTCACCGCGAAGTACCGCCCCGACGCGCACGGACAGGCCGCGCTCATTATTCGCGTTTGCAGCGCCTGGTTTGAACTTCTCCCAGTCGCCGCCGTATTCGTATTTGAAACGCCCCTGAACGGCTGTTGAGCTGGTAATCACCGCGTTGACCAGCTGCGCCTCATAACCCAGCGTGCCGTTAACCAGGTGCGTTTTCTGCGCCACCGCGTACGGGTTCATTCCCCACTGAGCAGCCTGCAGAGCGATAGCCAGGCAGTCAGCTGGCTTACCTGCGAGGTGTTGCGGGACGGTGGCCTTGCCCTGCGCCATGACCTCCGCAAACGCCTGCAGTTTCTGCAGACCGGTCGGGCTGAAGATGGCGGCTTTAGTGTCGGCCTCGTTCACCGGCGACTGCATAATTTCGTTGCTCATACGTTATCCTTTCTCTTTGCCCAGTCCGGGCGCGTGATTTCTTCAATGCCGCCCCAGCTGCCGGACTGCATGCATTCGTGATAGGCGGCAAGGTCGCGGCGAAACAGGTCATAGCCCGCGGCCACATCATCCTCACCAAGCTGGAATACCCGAACCGGGTACCGGCCGCAGTCGATCGACTCGCTGACGGCGATGAAAACGAAAAGAGGGTATTCACCGAATTGTTTGCTGAATCCCTCCCGGTAATAGGCGTCCTGGACGTGATAGCGAAATTCTTCAACGTGGCGGGCGAAGCGGCTCATATCGGCCACCTTTTTGACGTCCACAATTACCGGCTGCTGAGACAGAAACTTGTCTGGCCGGATGCGGCACAGCTCGCCGGTCTGGTCGTCATTCCAGTAGATTGATGCCTTCTGATGGCCCTCTGCCTCAAGCAGCCAGCGGGCGGCGGGATGGGCGAGGGCGCTGGCGCGCATCAGCTTCAGTTTGCGGCCCTGTTCGGCATCCATGACCGTCATGCCCATGCCTTCACAGTCTTTTAAAAAGGCTTTCTCGTTCGCCTTGCCTTCGGTGGTCCGGCGATTGAACTCCGGCGCCACAATAAAGCGGTTATCAAACTCTTCAGGTTCCAGCAGCAGGCAGTGCAGCGCTGTTCCCATGTCCAGCGCGGCCTTCTTCTCTTCATCCTCCGGTGCGCTTTTACGCCACTGAAAGATGGCCGGGTTGATGGCGATATCATCCAGCTGTGATTTACTGATGCCGGCGCCCGTGTGATAAGCCTCGTTGCTGATGTCGTAGTAGATGCCAGGCTCCATCACGCCACCTCGTCATAGCTGTGCTTGCGCTTCCAGATATCGATCGCCCGTTCGCGCTTAGCTGCGGTGATCATCATGTCCCGCATGAATGCGTCAGCAGCCATTTCGAGGTCATCATCCATGTCAAACATACCCATGGCTTCGTGATCGAAGTGGCGCAGCATAAAGGCGCAGGCTGATGCAACAATCGGGCTGATACGACGCTGAGCCATGATTTCGTCAACGCGGGCTGCGATAATCTCCAGCTCCTCATTCGGCAGGCTGTCAGCTATCTGCTGCACCTCTTTGCCGTCTTTCTCATGCAGACGAAATTTCATTTGCGGTCTCCCATAACCAGACGCTGCAGGAACAGATTTATGAGGGTGAAGCCGTTCGACTTTTCCAGCAGCTGCGCACGCTGGCGCTCAAAGTCATCCTGGTGTTTGCGGTATTGATCCACCGGTGCAGTGTTTTTCATGGGCGCGTCTCCTGCGATACAACTTCAACCAGGCGCTCCCACAGCTGCTGCAGGCGGCTTTTAGGGCGCCAGTGCAGCACATCTGCACCTGATAAACGGAATGCGAACTGGTTTGTTACGGGTGTGGCGGTTTGAGAGCTACCCATGTGGGCAGCCCCAGCAGTTGCAAAAGCGTTATCGCTTTCATGGATGACAACGTACTGACGTTTACGCGCGATCAGAAAGTTGCTAATCCCGCCGCCGTATTTAACCGTGCCAACATGAAAACGGATGAGTACAAAATCACGTATGAAGCCACGCTTCCTGGCGGCTATGACGGCGTACAGGTCTCCTACGTACATCCGACCACAAACAACAAGACGTACATCAACTACCGCATACTGAACGGCGCTATCACTGAGCAGGAGGCTGAGAACCCGAACAAGATGGAAATAGTCGGGTTCCGCAACGAGTTTCAGGCCAGAGAGCGGGCGCTGCGTGAGACAAAGCGCCTGATGTACTCCCGCGCCCGGATGAACGCCAAAGTATTTGAGGACGGTATTATTCAGGTGGGTAGTGTTATCCAGATGCCTGATATCTACGACAGCAACGAGCAGCAGGGGTATATCACCGGGCGAAACGGCAATGCGTTCGACACCAGCGAGCCAGTTAGTTTTGCCGGGGATATGTTTGTGCTGGTAACGGACAATCTGGGTAACCCGACAAGGCGTTATCCTGCCACTCCTCGCAGCGACACCCGCTATGGCTTTGTGTCCGCAATTCCTGACATTCAGCTCAACATCTGGAACGGCTATACAGTTCAGTCACCGTCGCGATACCTGATAGCCACAGTAGCTGAAATGGATGCAAATATCTGGACGGTCAATAGCATCAAACCTAATGCTGACAGCACAGTCTCTTTGACGGTGGCTGAGTACAGCGATCTTATCTACTCCTGAATCCAACTACTGACATACAGGCCAGCCGAAGCGCTGGCCTTTTTAATGGAAAAAATATGACTACGCAGCCAACGCAAAATCCAGTACCAAGTGAATTACCCCGCGACCTGAAATTTAACGCAGGGAAAATTGACGAGTTTGTTACTTCGCTTGCCTTTAGGTATCAGGACCGTCTTGGTGGCGAACATTACACCTTAGAAGGATTACGCGATCTGGCGCAGCAAGCAATTGCGCAATATGGATGGATTCCGATTGGAACATTTCAGGACGGTGCAACAATCTCTTTGCCTAATCAAATTCTGCTGGATAATGCAGGTAAAGAGTCATATCGCTGGGATGGCAGGCTGCCTAAAGAGGTTGCTTCTAATTCAACGCCAGCATCAGCTGGTGGGGTTGGTTCAGGCGCATGGATTAGCGTTGGAAGCTCAGCACTGAGAGACGAACTGGCGAGCGCAGGAGGTGATAAGTTAATAGGTACCAGTTTCGGAGGAACTGTTTACAGCGACTATGCCAAATCACAATATGTGAAATCTGGCACCTTCGGAGCCATTGCTACGATCCCATCAGCCCGCCACGCTGTTTTTAACACAGCGGATTTTATGTGGTACGTTCCGGCGGCAACATCATTCCCGGCTTCAGTGCCCTCAGCACCGGACTCTGCTTAGCTGTGCGTAGGTTTGCTAAATGGATTCCCTGTTTTTGATGTGCGAAATTGGGGATTAGTGGGTGATGATTTTACAGATAACACTAACGCTTTCATTTTCATGTTAAGCAAAGTAAACGGTCGGCGTGTAACTTTTGATTTTCCAGCAGGCATATACCGCTACACCGACTTCGGTAAGATAACTAAAAGCAGGATAACATTGCGAGGCCTTGGCGGGATGCAGAGCGTACTCAAGTGCGTTAATACTGCTGCAGACCATATTGCTTTTGATATTGACGCCTGGCCGGATCCAGTAAACCCTAATCAGCCATATATCGATGGATTCAATGTGGAAGGGCTTCATGTTGAGGGTAACAGCAATACGGCGGTTGCACTGTCAGTCCAAGGCATAGGCCGCAGTATATGGGACGACGTTTCGGTATGGGGTACTAAGTCTACCGGTACAGGAATTATCTTCAAAAGCGTTCAGCTGGGACGCTTTTCCAATTTAATGTGTTCTAAATATCGCAATCTGGCGGGACCAACCACAAATGTACCTTCGCTGGGTATGCAGATTACAGTCGGAACACGCGCAGGTGGTGGTGAAGGTAGCCCTACCAACAACAATTTCATTAGTCTTTACATGGAAGGCATGTCGCGTGGTTTAAATATCACATGGGGTGATGGCAACCAATTTATCGGAGGCTCTTGCGAAGCTAATAGCGATTATGGGACAAATATAAACTCCAACTGTCGCTTTAACACCTTTATCGGGATGGGGAATGAGAACCTTAACGCGACCACCGCGGACTTTATAGATCGAGGTCGTTATTCTAAATTCATTAACTGCTATGCAAGCCAGCGATTTGTTGCTCAAGGTTTTAATGGCCTTGTTGATGGTGGGTATTTTGAATTGATAGAAGTGCAATCAGTAGCAATAGGTTATGAAGTGAAAAATGTGGTTGTTAATAACTGGAATACTGGTTCTGGTGGTTTTACTGATTCAGGATCAGGGACAAGGAAAAGAAGCATTTATGACATCAAGTCATCAACTTTTATCAACACAACTGATGTCCGGGTAGGGGTAACTTTGAGTATTACTCCTGTTGCAGGTGGAACGAGAGGTGTTTGGCTAAATGATACGAGGTTGCCCTGCACGGTTTATATACAAGGCTCTGCATCAATAACACAAGCTACAATATCACGCGGGAGTGATTCAGTTAATATCCCTACATCGTCTATACAAGCAGTTCGTTTGGAGGCTGGTGATACCATAACCTTAGCTTGGTCGTCGAGCGGAACTGGGCCGTCACTTTCCAGGAGAGCGCACACTGAAGGCTGAATTAAAGGCCCCACTCGGGGCCTATAGTTTGGTGATTTTTCTATTTCACTTCAGTTAAAATCAACTTACCATCTTTATCATAATCAGCTTTATATATGGCAAGTTCGTCTTTTATCTCTCCATCTTTAAAGTGGTATGAGAATAAATCCCAAAACTGGCGATCTGCTTTATAAATTGCCAGGTACTTGTAACCCTTCATCACATCTGAAAGGCTCTTATCGCAAGTCCATACGTCGCTGTCATAATACTTTTCTCCTAATGTCCAGCACCAGTTATTTGCTTTAAAGGGCTGCATTTCATAGGTGAATGCAAGTTTTTCAAGCCCCTTCGTGTTTTGCGCTATGAAATATACTGAGTCACCAGGCTTTAGCTTCTTCCAGATCATGTCAGACAACCGAGAAACATCCTTTCTGAGGCTCGCTTTTTTCGGCTCAGGGCGAATTTTTTGAAGATCTAAACGGTAGTGGCCAGTGACACCATGCACCGGAATGAAAATGGCAAGGATAGCGACTATCGAATATACGCTTCTGAATCCTCTCCAACTGAGATCGACGATTTTGTATAGTAAAAATGACGCCCAAGCTATCAAAAAAGTTCCAGCATATCTTTCAAAGGATGCAAGTCTTTTAGACTCAAACTCTGAAAAATAAGCGATATAACAGTATACTAAGAAAGTTATATAGGACACGCACATTAATGGCAGGATTATAGCGATAGCAGTCTGCTGAACTCTTTGCCCTTTACTCATAATTGCTATTGGGAAAATCATTGCTATGCCAATTATGAAAACTGTCAAAGGGCGAAGATGGAAAGTTGCATAACTGAAGTAGAGCGGATTTAAAAGACGATTATTGAGCTCTGCAAGCGTTACCGAGATCTTTTCCTGCATAGCAGTCGAAGTCCAATTAATCGACCCTGAAGCGTTAAAGATTGGGGTGACATCAACACTGCTAAGGTATAAGGACCATGATTTAAAAGATACGAGCAGAACGACTAAGCATAATATTGATATTTTGAATGCTTCTAGCAATCTACTTTTGATTTCTCCATTTTTTCCTAGCACGATATGAATAAATGCGCAGGCTATAGCGAATAAGCCAAATACCAATCCTATCTGTTTAACCAGTGGCAGAATGAATATAATTAAAGGTAAGAGGTATTTCCTATCTCTTTCACATGCAGAAACTGCTGTGCAGAGCGCAGCAAGGAAAACAACACCCAAAAGCTGATCTACAAGAACATGACCTATATCGTATTTAAAAAAGTAAATAAATGTTGATGATGCTGAAAATGCTATAGCAGCTAGTAATGCATCTTTTCTAATTACTGTCGCTGATGCAAAAAGCATCGCTGAATATATGTAAACATTATGTGCCTTGAGAACAGCTGATTCGCTCCAGCCTGCGGGGTACACAAAAAGATACTGGGCTAATTGCTGTAATGGAGGATAAGCCTTAAATGTATTAGATAATGAAGAGTTGCCATCATAAATAGCGTTAGTCACAGTCATTATCTTTATGCTGGCTCCCCAAAATGAAAACTCATCCCAGTCCGTGAATAAGTAATTATTTTTTACAGCAAGAAAAGAAAATATAAAAGGCGCTAGGGTGAATATTAGTGCGATAGATTCATTGCATGTTACATTTATAACGGGCTTCTTTTTATAAATAGCATAAGCTCCAAGAGCGAATCCAATCGATACCGCAATTCCCCATCCTTGCTCAAGAAAGCCAAATATACCACACACATAAAGTATGCAAGTGCAAATGCTTAATGAAATGAATGGGACTTGCTGCCACTTAAGCTTAGTCACAAATACTAAGTAGATACAATACCCAAAAATTGACACCAAAGCACAATACATCATGATGTAGACCTTAGTGTTATAATTATGCCAACCATAATTAATGAAACACCAAAAAAGTATGAAAGGTTGAACTTTTCACCAAGAAAAAAATGACTTCCTATCGGCACTAAGACAAATGCTAGCGCCATAAAAGGATATGCCTTGCCAAGCTCTATCTTCTGAAGAACCCATATCCATGCCAGCGTTGTAATACCATACAGCGCTAGGGCCGGTAGCAGTATTACCAGAGTTTCAAATGAGAATAAATTGCCACTCTTGCTCAATGCAGAGGATGACAATTTGAAAAGTATCTGTCCTACAGCGATGCCAATCACGCAAGCTATAGTTATAAGGTAAATCATTTTTTGTACCTGTTATGAAATGTTCTTCTTGGTGTGTTAGCTACATCATGGCCGAAGAAGGCCAGCACTAATTGTAATCCAATTATTATTGGTAGGGCAGCCAACATAACTGTTCCTGAAGTATTTGGTATATCTGTTCTGATAGCATCAGCCCAGTTTACAGAACCTACTGAAATGCCAAATATTAACATAACTAACCCAACAGGAAGTTCTATGGATGCGATGGACATGTCTCTCAAATAGTAATTATAGAAAATACGCTTAAAAAAGTTTCTTCCATGCTTATAGAGAAAATCGCCAATTATTTTTGATATTTTTAGGTTGCTTTCTTCGTCTTCATATTTTGCGTCCATTGGTACATCAACCACAACTGCTTTGAGCGTATTCAGCCTGAACAAAATGTCTGACTCAAAAAAATATCTTTTAGATATTTTATTTAATGGAAGGTGCTTAATCGCATCTGTATGGATTGCTGTATATCCATTCGTTGGGTCAAAGATATCCCAATAACCTGATGAGAGCTTGGTCATAAATGATAATACAGCGTTGCCGAAGATCCTTATTTTCGGCATGGCGGCTATATTGTCTAGGTTGAAAAAGCGGTTACCCTTAGTGTAATCAGCCTCTCCAGCCATAATTGGCGCCGTAAAATCAGGTATCAAAGCTGGCTCCATTTGGTCGTCGCCATCAATTTTAACAACTATGTCAATATTATCTTCTAGGGCTGCTAGATAGCCTGTCATGACAGCCCCCCCGACACCTTGATTTTCCTTGTGTTTGATGACAGTTACTCTGCTATCGGTATTCTTTTCAAGAACAAAATCACCTGTACCCTCAGGGCAGCAGTCATCAATAACGTACACTTTATGAACAGTCGGGCCGATCTTCGCAATAACACTCAATATATGCCCTTTGACCCTATACGAAGGGATGACTACCGCAATTTTCATTACTTTTCCTTGACATAGTGCGTCGTAATTCTTGCAGATGTTTGATCTGCAATTCCTAACAACCGGTTAAAATAGGCGCTACCAACTTCAATAATTGTCACCAAGAAGTACCTGATAACCTTGAAATTTTGTTTGTATTGTTTCCTTTGGAAGTGTAAATAGTAAGGTTTATCCGAATCAACCACAAGGTCAGGATTTCAAAAATCATATGAGCTTGTTAAGCACGGGGACTACGCAATGATAAAAGCTGGGATACTCATTCTATCAATACTTCCTTTTTCGGCACTTTGTAACCAGCCGGTCAGCTCAGGCAGCCTGCTCAAAGCCTGCAGCGGAAACATACTGTCTCTGGATGAAGATGAGCAGTTGAAGGTGAAAAAGGTTTACGAAAGAATGAAGCCTGAAGAGGTCAC
>Ga0157360_1000716_pt1 | contig 12523 bp, 12 predicted proteins | sample AttlaeALBM1_FD_111483 | JGI IMG/M metagenome (GOLD analysis project Ga0157360, IMG submission 111483) | Fungus gardens microbial communities from leaf cutter ant in Ribeirão Preto, State of São Paulo, Brazil - Atta laevigata ALBM1 | ecosystem: Host-associated > Fungi > Mycelium > Unclassified ... | reverse complement strand
CTGTATATAAGGACTCATAGTCTGAGGATTAGACCTCAGACTTAACAACATCTTTTGTCACTTGTCTAACTTCACATTTTTGAACTCTTTAAAGTATCAAATCACCCATCACAAATAGTAAGTAACCATTTGTGATAACTCAATAGAGTTCCCATTAGATTTTGGTATACTATATATACACAAGTAGTAACCCTAACCCTGAGTTAAAGTCCTGTGCTTTCTTATAAGTCACTTTTATCTCGTGTATCCATTAATAAGAAAATAAAAAAAAGAAAAAGAAAAAGAAAAACAATATTCTGAAACTAAAAGAAAAGAAATATAAATATTGACTTAGCCATTTTGCCAAGTTATAACACTACCCTCCTCTTAAGTTTTCTTGTTCTGAGGAATTTTCCTACAACTCGTAATATGGGTCAATCATGTTGCCTATTTTGTCGTCATCTTTTTCTATTCACTCTCTTACTCCTAATTTTTCTTTCTCAATTTCTTCTTTCTCATTAATCATTTCCATTGCTTTCTTCCTGCTGAATTTTCCTCCTTTCCATTGTTTCTAATTTCTTTCCAATCTACTCTAATATTTTTAGTCATATCTCTTGTCTAATCATCCAAATAGTTTTCTCACTGTAAATCTTCCTGGCAATTCTCCTCTTCTGAACATGCCTTTCTTGCATTCTTGTCTTGCTACATCTTCCATATCTTACCAATATTCTTTCTCAAATTCTTTGATTGCTTCTTTTGTATTCTTTAAATTCTCCCTTTCTTCCCAAATATTGGACTCTACTATGAATTCCTTCCAGCATACTAGGTATTTATCTTTTTCTCTTACTTGTTGCTTGTTCAATATCCTTTCTACCTCCTATTCTTCCTCTTCCTTGATTATAACTGGAGCCAGTTGCTCCTTTCTCTATTCTTCTACTTGCCCTACATATCTTTGTATTCTACTAATGTTAACTACCAGATGTATTCTTACTATATTAATTTCACTGTGTTCATCAATACAATTTTCTTTACCTTGTAAGGCCCAATAAACCTCTCTATCAATTTCTCTGTTCTCCTTCTGACCATTTGGTACTTTAGATCCTTAGTGCTGAGCATTATCAAGTCTCCTACTTTGTACTCATCTACTTCTACTCTCTTTCTATCCACATATTTCTTTATTTCTTCTTGTACCTTCTCTAGTACTGCTTTTGTCTCCTCTTGTATTTCTTTCATCTTCTCAATGAATTTTTCTGCTCTCTCATATTTTTCTCTTTTCCTCCCCTTGAACCCTATCCTGGGATCTTGTCTATAATTTGCCTTGAAAGACGATGTCTTAGTACTAGAGTGCACTTTATTATTGTATATGAACTCTGCTGTTCCTAACTATTTTGGCCACTGCTCTTGTTTATGGTTGATGAATATCCTTAAGTACTGTTCTAACTTCTGGTTAACCCTTTCTATTTGCCTGTCTGTCTGAGGGTGGAATGCCATTGACAATTTACTCCTGATTTCCAATATCCTGTTCAACTCCTTCATTAATCTTGCTACAAACTGCGGTCCCCTATCTAATATAATACTTTTGGGTAGACCATATAACTTCCACACATTATGTTATGACTTGGCAAAATGGCTAAGTCATTATTTATATTTCTTTTCATTTTATTTTCTTTTAGTTTTGGATTATTGTTTTTCTTTTCTTTTTCTTTTCTTTTCTTTTTTTGTTGATGGATGTATGAGAGAAAAGTGACTCATAAGGAAACACAGAATAAAAGGAAGGGTTAGGGTTACTCTTCATGTATAAATGGTATACAAAATCTAATGAGAACTCTATCAAGTTCTCTTTGTCAAACACTAATAAAGAGCAATTAGCTTTATTCCAGCTCAGGAGTTAGCTCACTAACACTAGAACTCGATTCACTTCCTAAGTACTGTCTGCCTTGAACTCTACTCATCTTTACTCTCATCATTATCAACCCTCAGTCACTGATCATTACAATTAGTAACCATCTCCATACATAGCTGGGCCCTTGGCTTAAGGGAACTTGTCAATCAGTTAGAAATTGATGGTGGAAGAGTGATACCATACTCAAGTATCATTTCCAAAACCTGACCTTACAAACAAGTAGTGTCTAAGTAGTTACTTATAAAATCCTTCTTAGTATAAACCTTGTGCTGTAACTCCATTGTGAGTTAGTATACACAGAGGAGTGACAGTATTATGCTACAAGTAAATTTTCCATGGAAGATAACATTTGATACACTTTATACTAATGGATTCTCAATTAGAATTTGCTCTAGAACCCTTTCTATATCCTCAGAACATAACACTATATGATGAGTATATTGAGCAGGTGATAATTGACCTAGAGCTCATATTGAGACCTCAAGAGACAATTAGGATGAACTAGCATTGGGTTACTCAGAGAGTTACTAAGGGATTATGCTCTAGATCCACCTTTGGATAGACCAACTTAGAAAGATGGTAAACTTGTACTCTAGAACCAGTACTACTCAAATGAAGAACTTAGACTGATAGACTTTGTGCTTGTAAATAAGCATTGATGGCATCAGATCAATTATATTTAGATAAATGACCTCTAGAACGCGACTTGGAGATACTAGACATTTATTAAGACTTGCTAACTACTTAACAGGTAATCAATGAAGTCCAAATTACAAAGCAACATCAAGAGCATAATAGGGGAAGACAGAAGAATATTCTAGAAAGAAGTGGCGATGAAGACATGTCATCTTTGATGGGAAGGACTTAGTGAGAGAACGCGTCATCACAAAGAAAGAAAAGGGCTGCATCATTAGTAGGAATTTGGGAGGCCTTAGAACAGAAAGGAGGTGATGGAATCCTAAAAGTAGTAATAGTTTCCCTTTTATATTTTATTTCTTGAGTTTCAGGGCTTTGTAATATCTTTAATATAGTATCCAGAGTATAATTGGATCAGAGAAGAACCTCTTGACTCCTACCTCCATCTACACTGTCTCTAGAACTGTGAATGCAGATCTATTGAGAGTAAGAAGACTGGGACTAGTAGGATGTCTTGAGAAGAACACAGAATATATCTAGAACTCGATCTAAGGAGAAGATGCAGATACAACTTAAATAGGCTTTGGAGAGGACAGCAGACTGGGAAAGCTTGGCTAGGTGCATACTTGGATTGCATTACACCCATAAGGTTCAGTGTTGGGGGTGCAGATAAGAGGGCAACTGAGTGTGAAGAGTCTATGAGTGATTAACTAACTATATTTTCCAGAGGAGCTTTTGTCATGGTGTGTAAAGGTTGACACCTTAGGGAGGCTATGTAACAACAATCTAGAGAGATCTTACAATCCTTTTACAACCATCAACATATATTTTACTAGAGCTGCATATAATTCTTATTTCTCTAATTATTTATAAACCTTCAACTTTGATTATCTTCCCTTGGATCTTTAGCATACAATTGGGAGCTGGTACATCATTGTTTTGTTTGTTCTAGTATACAATTTCCCTTTTGTACTCTTTCAATGCAACAGAAGGAGTGCTATCAACAAAATGTGAAGATAGGAAGTGGAGATTGGTAGTCTTTATCTCTAAGTCGCTGAACACCACAGAACAAAACTATGAAATTCATAATAAAGATCATTAGGTGCCTAGAAGCATAGAGGCACTACTTGGAGGGAGTGAAACTCAAATTCAAAATCTGAACAGACTATAAAAACCTCCAGTATTTTATAATAAGTCAAAAATTAAATTGTAGACAAGTGAGATGGGCCCTATACCTATTACAATTTAATTTTACATTAAAACATATACTAGGAAAAAGCATGGGAAAGGCAGATGGATTGAGCAGGAGACCAGACTGGTAAATAGGAGTGAAAAAAGATAATGAGGACCAGAAGTTGATAAAGCTAGAATAGATTAGGGGAGCAGAAACAATAATAGAGAAAGAAAAACTAAAAGAAAGAATCAAAAGGGCACAAGAAAAGGACAAAAAGGTAGTAAAAGCAGTAGAGGAACTAAAAAGAGTAGAAATAAAGACATTAAGAGATGAGGAATGGAAGATAGAGAACAGGATAGTAATAAAAGAAAGAAGGATATATATGCCAGATAGGGAACTTAGGAGGAAAATAATATGATTACATCACGACACCCCAGTAGAAGGGCATGAAGAAAGGTGGAAGACAACAAAGTTGGTCACCAAAAACTACTGGTGGCCAGGAGTAACAAAGAAAGTGGGAACATACGTAGAGGGATGCGACGCTTACCAAAGATACAAGAATCAGAGCAAAGCACCAGCAGGCAAATTAATGCCTAATACAATCCCAGAAAAGCCATAGAGTCATATTTTAGTAGACTTCATCACCAAGTTACTAATAGCCCAGAGATACAATGCAATTTTAGTAGTTTGTGATTAATTCAGTAAAATGGTGCACTTCATAGCAACTACAGAAAGAATGTCGGCAGAAGGCCTTGCAAAGCTGTTTTGAGATCATGTATAAAAGTTACATAGACTTCCAGAATGCATCATATTGAACAAAGGAGTACAGTTTACAGTGGGGATGATAAAGGAGTGCAGTTTGCAGTGGGGATGATAAAGGAGTTAAATAACTTGTTGGGAATCTAGACAAAGCTCTCAATGGCCTACTACTCTCAAACAGATGGGCAGACAGAAAGGATAAACCAGGAGTTAGAGCAATACCTAAGGGTTTTCATTGACCATAAACAAGAGTAGTGGCCAGACTAGTTAGGGATGGTGGAATTTGTATACAATAATAAAATTCACACAACAACAAAAGTATTGTCATTCAAAGCCAACTATGGTCAAAACCCAAGAATGGGATTTGAGGGAAGGAGAAAAAAAAAGTACAAAGCAGCAGGGAAGTTTATAGAAAGGATGAAGAAAATTCAGAAAGGAGCAAAAGCAGCACTGGAAAAGACACAGAAGAAAATGAAGAAGTTTACAAACAAAAAGTAAGGAAAGGGAGAGGAATACAAAGTAGGGAACTTAGTACTGCTAAGTACAAAGGACTTGAAATGGCAAATGAAGGGAAGAAGATCAGAGAAGTTGACAGAGTGTTTTGTGGGCCCCTATAAAGTCAAGGAAATCATCTCTAGTAATGCGATAGAATTAGAATTACCAAAATTTATCAAAATACATCCTGTAGTAAATGTAAGTAAAGTACGACTCTATAAACCACAGATAGGGGGACAGAAGAAATCACTGCTGAAACTAGTCATTATCAAAGGGGAAGAAGAGTTCGAGGTGGAAAAGATCCTAAACAAAAGAACGATTAGAGGGAAAAAAAAGTTCTTAGTAAGATAGAAGAGATATATGGCAGAAGAAGACACCTAGGAAAATAGGGAAAACTTGGAGAATGCGAAAGAGTTGGTAGAAGAGTTTGAAAAAGAGTATAGTGTTATACTACTAGAGAATTTTCTGTGGAAATGTAGCATGGGATATACATTATACCCCTGGATTTCACTATTAGAACCCACTCTAGAGACCTCCTACAAGCCCCAGACATAATCTAGACCCAAGATTGGGTACTTCTATTAGGTAGTTACTAAGCTGCCACATACTAGAATAGCATATACCTTAGGAGATAAGACTGATGAGCTAGCATTAGATTTCTCAGAGACAAACTATCAATGTTAATACTCTAGAACTCAGAGGCTCAAGAACATCTTTGAAATGTGATATAATTTCAATCTAGAGTGGACTTAGACTAATATAACACCAAGACGACAAATCAAAAGTTTATTAGTGACTAGTGATCCTATCACTGCTGGACTCAGTCAGGAAGTGAATACACTGTAGAGCAACAGAAATATTGAGGACCTTTAGATGCATTTGTACATGTTTCTAGATTGTATCTGAAGTAGAAGGAAGCCAGTTCAGAGGTTAGGGGATGTTAGGCAGAAGTAAAGTATGGAGGTAGAGTAGGGGCACATGGTCATGGCTAGTAGGTATGGAGGATAGGGAGGTGACATCTATCATGTCCACATGGCAATGTCATAGAGAAGAGAAGTGTGAGAGACTAAAAAAAGAAGGGGTTTCCTTTTTTATTTATTTTTAATTGAGTCTCATCAGTTTGTACTTTTAATATAACACTCAGAGAGCCCAAGAGGAAGGCAATAGAATCTTGACATCTACTGTCATCTCAAGGGCTCAAGAGTCATCTTATGACACTTTTCTGAGTTCTAAGTAAAGTGGTTGGGTTGTTGAGGAGACTAGAACCATATACCCTACTTGGCCAAGAGATAAGATGCAGCAGTCGCTCAAACAACTCTATAGAGTAGCAGGCTTGAAAAACCTGGCTAATCATTGACTCAGATCATATTATAGCCATAAGGTTTGGTATAGAGGTGTGGATAAGGGCTTGATTAAGTGTAGTAAGGCCTAGAAGTAGTTTACTGACTACTTTGATAGTGAGCTTGTTATGGTATGTAAAGATAAACACCTTAGGAATACCATGTAAGGAGGATCTAGATTGAGCTTACAATCCTTTCAAACAATTTTACCTTAATTATCATGCTAAGTTTCCATATTCTCTTTTTAATACCTTTATTCTTGATTTATCCCCACAAACTCTTTAGCATGCAATTGGGACCTGGTACTGCATCTTTAGCTTGTACTAGGCTAATAGTTTCTTTAGCCCCTTTCAATGGGGAAGAGACTGAAGAACTAAGGTGACAGAAGCAAAAAGAAGAAGAAAAGGAATTTAGTAGAAAATTACCTAGGGAATTCACAGCAAAATTACTATACAAATAGGAAAAAAAAAAGTACGAAGAGAAGAGGGAAAAAAATAGAAGGAAAATTGAAATTGATGGAAAAATTCCTTGGAACAAGGAAACTTAAAAGGAGGCCATGTTATGAGAGTCCCAAAAAGGAAATAGTTTCCCATGCATTTGAACACCTAATCTGTAACCTCAAAGTATATAATAGGGATAGGATATAAATAGCATAGGAACTTATCTAATCTTATCATGTGATAAGATTAGGTAACTATGGAACATTCTGAAAGGACTTGTGACTGTGGGACTTTAGTGTATAGCCACTTATAAAAGTAGTATAAGTAGTAGAGCAAATCCAACAAAGAACTCCATTGAGTTCTTCCTGAATATCTATCTAGGGTAATCACTAAGGATATTTACTGTCTATCAATAACAGCCAGGTGCCCAAACCCCTTGTAGCTAAAACACAACTTCCCCTTCCTTTCTTCAAGTTCTACCCTTAATTTAGTAAGGGCATGCTTTTCTTTGAGCATAGCACTCATGAGGTTGTTATATTGTTCTTAAGACATAATGATAATGTTCCAAGAAGAAGGTATGGATTTAATGAATTTTCTTGCTATATTATATCTACTGGAACACAAGATCTTCACCCAGCTAAAGTCCTATTGCTTTACTTACTATTGCTCTAATAATACTTTGGCTATTATCCAACAGATGGGATCTCTACTCTAGATGGTCTCTTAGGAGTAACTGTTAATCCTCTATATAGACAAGTGACAAAGGCACTTGTAGCATAAAGTTTATACTAAGAAACAGTACATGTAAACTACTCAACACCACTTGATTGTAAGGTCAGGTCTTAGTAGTAATACTCAAGCTTGGTACTACACTTCCATCTACTATTCCTAACTGACAGTGAAGTCCTCTTAAGCCAAGGGCCTGGTTATGTATGGAAAGGACTAATAATTGCAATGATTACTAGTTAAGGGTTGATAAGATGAGAATGAAGTTGAGCAAGGTCCAAGGTGGACAGTGCTCTAGATGTGAATCAAGTTCTAGTGTCAGTGAGCTAAAGTCTAAGCCGGAATAAAGCCAACTACTTTTTATCAGCATTTGACAAAGAGAACTTAATAGAGTTCCCATTAGATTTTATACACTATTTATACATGAAGAGTAACCCTAACCCTTTCTTTTATCCCATGCTTCCTTATGAGTCACTTTTCTCTCATGCTAAAAGGGTGCAAAAGGGAATTGCACACTGGGACAAACAAAATAATGATATGCCAGCTCCTAATTGTATACTAAAGGTCCAAGGAGAGATAATCAAAGATGAAGGTTTATAAATAATTAGAAAAGTAGAATTATATGCAGCTCTAGTAAAGTATATGTTAATCGTTGTAGAATGAACATAAGATCTCTCTAAATTGTCATTGCATAGCCTCTCTAAGATGTTAATCTTTATACACCGTGACAAAAGCTTCCCTGGAAAATACAGTTAGTTGATCACTCATAGACTCTCCACACTCAGTTGTCCCCTTGTCTATACCCCCAACACCAAACCTTATAAGTGTGATACAATCCAAGTATGTACCTAGCTAAGCTTTCCTAGCTTGCTGTCCTTTCTGAAGCCTGCCCAAGTTGCATCTACATCTTCTCTCTAGATTGAGTTCTGGGTATATTCTGAGTTCTTCTCAAGATACTCTACTAATCCCAGTCTTTTTACTCTCAATAGATTCACATTTACAATTTCAGAGGCAGTGTAAATGGAGGTAGGAGTCAAGAGGTTTCTCCCTATTTAATTGCATACCAGATACTATATTAAAAGTATTACAAACCCCCGAAACTTAAGTAATAAAATATAAAAAGGAAACTATTACTACTTTTGATATTCTCTCAACCTCTTCTCATGTGAAATCCACCCAAAATCCTACTAATGATGCGTCTCTCTAATGACATGTCCCCCTCATCAAGTTCTTCCTATCAAAGATGATGCGTCTTCATCGTCGCTTTTCTCTAGAATATTCTCCCCTCTTCTCCTATTATTCCCTTAATACTGTTTTGTAATGGGACCCTCCTTGGTTACCTGTTAAGTAATTAGTAAGCCTCACTCAATGTCTAGTATCTCCAAGTCACATCCTAGAGTTCTTTTATCTAAATATAATTGATCTGATGCCATCAATGCTTAATTGCAATTAGAGTCTATTTATCTAAGTCCATTGTCTAAATACTACTGGTTCTAGAGTGCAAGTTTGCCATATCTCTAAGTCAGTTCCATCTCATAATGGATCTAAAGCATAGTCCTCTAATAACTTTCTTTCTAAACCTGATGTCAGCTCATCCTGCTTGCCTCTCAAGGTCTCAACATGAGCTCTAGTTTGATTATCACTTGCTCAATGTCTTCATTATATGATATTATGTTCTGAGGATATAAAAAGGGTTCTAGAGCAAATTCTAATCAAGAATCCATTAGTATAAAGTATATCAAATGTTATCTTCCACAGAAAATTCACTTGCAGTATAACAGCATGTCCATCGATAAGAAAATAAAATAAAAGAAAAAGAAAAAGAAAAAGAAAAGAAAAACAATAATCCAAAACTAAAAGAAAAGAAAATGAAAAGAAATATAAATAATGACTTAGCTGTTTTTACCAAGTCATGACACTTTGATTACCTCCCCTTGAACCTTTAGCATGCAATTGGGAGCTGGCATATCATTGTTTTGTTTTTCCTAGTGTGCAATTCTCTTTTACATCCTTTTATCATAATTCTATTCAGTAGGGTTGAAAACTCAAGAGTGGAAAGCAATTGGGTGCAATTCCTTTCCTATATAGGTTGATAAGACAGCTACCAGCACAAAGTCTAATGTGTCTGTCTCTAACATGATAGGGAAGTCTAGGTTTTAATACATCAGTACTGGTGCCTGGATAAATACCTTCTTTAACTCTTAGAAGGCCTGTTCATAGTCTGGAGACCAGTTCCAGGGGGTCGATTTTCATGATAGCTGGGTAAGAGGGATGACAATTCTTGAGTAAATATGGATGAACTGCCTATAAAAATTTGCAAAACTGAGGAATACTTGAACATTCTTCAAATGTTGGGGTATGGGCTATTCCTAGATGACTGAGACCTTACTATCATCTATTTGCACTCCCTGAGGACCTAGTATGAAACCTAGGAATTCTATCCTGTTGCAATAGAAGATGCACTTGTTAGGTGATGCATATAGTTTATTAGCACGAAGTTGTCAGAAAACCTCTCTGACATGTTTCTTGTGCTTTACAATGCTATTCAAGTAAATTAATATATCATCTATGTAGATCATGACACTGAATGGGGCAAAAGGGAAATTAGCTGTGACTAGCAAGTAGAAAGGGGCAGTGATAGTTTTCAATTGTGTGCTAAAGGGTTCATGGAAGAAAAAAGAAGTAAAGGTATCAGAAAGAAATTAAAATATAAATACATAACTTATTTAGAATCTAAGTATAGAAAGAATGATGGGGGCTCAATCTAGATCCTATTTGCATGGTGTCCCTAAGATGTCCACCTTTACACACCATAACAAGCTCACTAGTAGAATAGTTAGTAAACTACTCATAGGCCTTACTATACTCAATTAAGCTCTTATCCACATCCCCACACCAAACCTTATGGGTGTGATACAATCTGAGTCAATGATTAGCCAGGCTTTTTAGGCCTGCTACTCCATAGAAGGTTGTCCAAGCAACTGCTGCATCTTGTCTCAAGAAAGAGTAGGGTATATAGTAGGAAACATTTACCAACTCAACCTCTCACCAAGATTACCTCTTATACACTCAAGAGAATTGCATTTACAACCTTAAGAGCTTCTGAGATGAAGGCAAGGGCCAAGGAGGCTCTTCCTATCAATCTCTACTCTGAGAAATATATTAGAATATTACAAATGTTCAAGACTCAAATAGAAAAGAAAACTCTCCATTCTACTACTCTCTCTCATGTCTCTCCTCTATGACACCACCATGCAGTCATGACAGCCATCACCTTCCTGTTCTCCATACCTTCCAGACATGACTATGTAATCCTGCTCTACCTCTATACTTTACTCTTGCCCATCATTTCCCGAACCCTGAACTGGCTTCCTTCTACTCCAAATACAGTCTAGAAACACATGACAGTGTGTCCAAGCATCAGCAATACAATTGTCATCTAGTGGCATATTTGTTTCTTGTCTGAGTCCAGCAGTAATGGGATCACTAGTTACTGATAGACTTTTGATCTGTCATCTTGGTGTCATATTAGTTCAAGTCTGCTCTAAATTGAAATTATCTTGTATTCCAAGGATATTCCTGAGCCTCTGACTTCTAGAGCTTCAACATTGATAGTTTGTATCTGAGAAACCTGATGCTAGCTCATCAGTCTTGCCTCCCAAGGTATATGCTTTCCTAGCATGTGACAGCTTGGCCACTACCTAATAGAAGTACCCAATTTTGGGTCTAGATTATGTCTGGGGCTTGTAGGAGGTCTCTAGAGTAGGTTCTAATAGTGAAATCCAGGGTTATAATTTGTATCTCATTTCCATAGAAAATTCTCTAGCAGCGTAACAATGCACATGTCTAATATGTCAACAAATATTTTATTCATTAAGCATTGAAATGCTGAGGGGGCGTTCATTAGTCCAAATGGCATTACTAGCCATTCATAAGAGCTATAGCATATGCAAAAGACAGTTTTTGTCAGTGAGCTAAGTCCTAAGCCAGAATAAAGCCAACTGCTCTTTATCAGCATTTGACAAAGAGAAGTTGATAGAGTTCCCATTAGATTCTGTATACTATTTATATATGAAGAGTAACCCTAACCCTTCTTTTATCCTATACCTCCCTATGGGTCACTTTCCTCTTGTGTGTCTATCGATAAGAAAATAAAAGAAAAGAAAAAGAAAAAGAAAAAGAATAATCAAAAACTAAAAGAAAAGAAAAGAAAAGAAATATAAATATTGACTTGGCTGTTTTTTACCAAGTCATAACAGTTTTCTATTTGTCATCTTCTATAATTCTAAAAAGATGATAGGCACTGTGAAGGTCTATTTTGAAATAGACTCTAGCCTTCTTAGGAATGTCCAAGAGGTCAGATATGAGGGGAATTGGATAGTAGTTCTTCTGAGTAATCTTGTTCAGACTTTGGTAATCTATGCATAAATAGAGGAACCCATCTTTTTTTTTTTTACAAAGAGTACCAGTGTCCCATAGGGTGACCTAGATGGTTGGATCAGGCTGACCTTGATATTCTCCTCTATGAAGTCTTGCAAAGTGCACAACTCTGTGGGCGATAACAAGTAAATGGGACCCAAAAGAGGGGTTAAACTATCTTCGATATAAATGGTGAGATCATAGTGTCACAAACTTCATTTGGTCATATCTCCACCAATTCTTCGACTATTCCCACGGTCTTAAGGCCAGCTTAAAGCCCTTAAGAAAACCTTTCAATTGATGCTAGTCATGTCTCAAGGCAATCAATAATGGCCGAGATATTAAGCAGATCAACTAGTAACTACCATGTTACCATTTATTAAATCGCTAATATCTTGGAAACCGCTGTGATCGATGCTTTGGTTCTATGCTTAGCAGAAGCCTTCTTCATAATGCTCAGAATGAGCCTATAACAACCTCAAGGCAATTAATATTAGTAGAGATATGAAGGCCTTAATGTTTGCACATAGACTTCATTAATTACTCATAGATAGTCATCTGTCCTTTTCTTAGAACAAAGGACAGCCTCCATATGGTTAGGTTATCATTATTTTAGCACAAAGACACTACCATATGTAGAACAATAGGTAGT
>Ga0157360_1000715_pt1 | contig 12523 bp, 11 predicted proteins | sample AttlaeALBM1_FD_111483 | JGI IMG/M metagenome (GOLD analysis project Ga0157360, IMG submission 111483) | Fungus gardens microbial communities from leaf cutter ant in Ribeirão Preto, State of São Paulo, Brazil - Atta laevigata ALBM1 | ecosystem: Host-associated > Fungi > Mycelium > Unclassified ... | reverse complement strand
CGCTGCCTGTTTTCACGCAGGTAGATACTGGGCCAATCATAGCATGGGAATCTTGCGTGATGAGTATCTGGCCATGCATCCTGGTGATATATCACGGCAACGCTAAACGCCAAAATGTGTTAGCGCAGAATGTACCTTTTAAGCCGGATATTTTTCATCGGGCGCAACTCCCGTTAGAATAGGCGCATCGTACATAAATGAGGTAATTGCGTTGATCATCCATCCCAAGGTTCGTGGCTTTATTTGCACCACTACTCATCCTGTTGGTTGCAAGGAAAATGTTGCAGAGCAGATTGCAGTCACTGAGAAAGATGGCGTCAGACATGACGGCCCCAAAAAAGTATTGGTCATCGGTGCGTCTAGTGGCTATGGTCTGGCTGCGCGTGTCACAGCGGCCTTTGGCTATGGTGCTGATACTCTGGGAGTATTTTTCGAAAAGCCCGGAACGGAAAAGAGAAGTGGTACGGCAGGTTGGTACAACTCTGCTGCATTTGATGAATTCGCCAAGGAAAAGGGGCTTTTCAGCAAATCCATCAATGGTGATGCCTTCTCCAATGAGGCACGTGACCACGTCATTGATATCATCAAGAATGAAATGGGCGGTCAGGTAGATCTGGTTGTCTATTCACTGGCTTCCCCCGTGCGTAAACTGCCCGATACAGGTGAAGTCAAGCGCTCTGCTTTGAAGCCCATAGGTGAAACCTATACCGCTACGGCTATCGATACCAATCGCGACACCATTATTGAAGCATCAGTAGAACCTGCTACCGAACAGGAAATCGAGGATACGGTTACTGTCATGGGTGGGCAGGATTGGGAACTCTGGATCAATGCGCTGGACGATGCGGGTGTTTTGTCTGATAACGCAAAAACGGTTGCCTTTAGCTACATTGGTACAGATATTACATGGCCAATCTATTGGCACGGCGCGTTGGGTAAAGCAAAAGCTGACCTGGATGCCACTGCCCAGCGGTTGGATAAAAAGCTGGACGCCAAGGGCGGTAGTGCTAATGTGGCCGTGCTCAAATCAGTTGTGACACAAGCCAGTGCTGCCATTCCTGTTATGCCGCTTTATATCTCCATGGTCTACAAGATCATGAAAGAGAAGGGTCTGCATGAAGGGACGATTGAGCAGCTGAATCGCCTGTTCCGTGATCGCCTGTACCCGGAAAATGGTCAGAAAGGCGATACGGATGCAGAAAATCGTTTTCGTCTGGATGATTGGGAGCTTCGCGATGATGTGCAGAATGAGTGCAAGGCATTATGGCCAACGGTAACCACGGAAAACCTTTTCGAGATCACTGACTACGCTGGTTACAAACATGAATTTCTCAAGCTTTTCGGGTTTGAGAACCTTGATGTCGATTATGATGCGGACGTGAATCCGGACATCAAGTTTGACGTGGATTCGCTGTAACCTGATACGGCCGTGGTATCGCAGTCGTCTTCTCGACTGCGAGCTTATCTCTGAAGCCCGACACTATTGATGAGTGTCGGGTTTTTTATTTATACCCTTTTGCGAATTATATTCGCCTGTGCGAGTAATCAAGACATTCAGGTTGGCACCCAGCAGGACGATATAGGTGGATAGCCAAAGCCAGATCAACAATATGACGACCGTCCCCAGTGAGCCATAGGTAATATTGTAGCGTCCAAAATGGCTAACATAGGAAGAGAACCCCGCTGAGCAAAGCATCCATACCAGAGTCGCCCCCCAGGTACCGGGCAGGTGAAGCTGCCAGTGTTGTTTACGGCGGTTTGGACCATAACGATAAAGCATGGCAATCGCCACGGATGCCATGACCAACAAGATGATCCAACGTGCATAGTAGAGAAACGAACTGATGCTGAACCCGCCGATCGCCGGGAACCAATGGAAGAGGGCAGGTAAAACGGCCACCAGCATGAGCGTAATGATGGTTAACAGTATCAGGCTAAAGGTCATTGCAACATTGAGTGCAGTGAGCTGTATGATGTTGCGCGTCTCTTTATATCCGTGAATGATATTGAGCCCTTGTACAAAAGCCCGCACACCCCGAGATGCACTGAATAGTATCAGGCATAGGCTCACCACAACGGTCAAACTCAACCCGCGGGTAACATGGTGCGAGGTTGCCTCTGCCTGCGTGGTGATGAGTGTCGCTACTTCCGTAGGCAGGAAATGGGTGAACGAGGAAAATTGTTCCAACACTATAAATGGGTTGGATACCATGGCAACCACAGTGATCACTGCTGCGATGGTAGGAAAGAGGGCCATTAGCCAATAAAATGCAATGCCGGAGGCAATAAGGCTGGTGTGGTTCTCGTTCGATGCCTGATACAGTGCCCAGCCGTAACGAAATAACCGGGTGTTGCGTACTTTGTCAATACGGTGCTTATTCACCGGAAAACTCATGAACGGGACTCCAACAGCATAAAATTGATAAGGTAATGGCTGACAATGCAATCGACAGGATTGTCCTTCCATTGCGGGAGTTTATTGATGGTAGAGGTCAAGAGTGTGTGTAGACGATCCTTGTGCTCAAATACTGCAATACGCAGGCGCAAGGGCAACCCTATCAGCATGACAGGGTGATAGGCACATCTGGTATTTTACCCTAAGTGTGATGAGACACTGGCACGTCAGGGCGGCAGGGGCATCTCATGTACTGTTTTTACTTAAGCTTAGCACTGATTTGATCTGAAGCCACTCTGCCAACTCGAGCAGACATGTTCAAGCAGTCATAATGCGTAGATGAATCTACCGGGTTGATGCCAGTACCTGGGAGCTCCAGTGCCTACTACATGATAGAGGAAGAGGGTAGGGTAAATGACAAGTGCAGGCAAAAGCACTTGTCATGACGCCTCTATTCGAGAGGTGTTTAGTCTTCTCGACGACGCTGAGGGTTGCCACCTTTAGGGGATTGGCCCGCAGAGTTGCCACGAGTAGGGCGCTTGTTTTTTGACGCTTGAGCATGAGCCTTCGATGTAGCTGACTTTCCGCTAGCGGCGGATCGATGAGCAGCACCTTGCTTACGCTCATTACCGTGGGCGTGGTGGCCATTATCGTTGCGAGTACTACCGTTACTGCGCCTTGGCTTACGACGTCGGTTTCCCTGCGCCTGTCGTTGTTGAGAGTTGCCTCCCTGCTGGCGATGATCTCGGGAGTGCGACGGTGCCGACTCCACATCAGATTGTGCAGAGGGATCGAAGTTTTCCGCAGTGGCGACCGGTAATTTTTTATTGATCAGCCGCTCAATCTGCTTGAGTTGCCCCTGTTCTTCCGGCGAAACAAGCGACATCGCTTGCCCTGAGGCCCCTGCACGTCCAGTACGACCGATTCGATGCACGTAATCCGGTGCTGCCTTCGGCAGCTCGAAATTGATTACATTTGGTAATTCGGCAATATCAATACCGCGGGCAGCGACATCGGTGGCAACGAGCACATTCACACTGCCATCCTTGAAACCCGCCAATGCCGAGGTGCGTGCATTCTGGCTCTTATTGCCATGAATGGCTGCCGCAGAGATGCCAGCACGTTCCAGGCGTTGGGTAACACGGTTGGCCATGTGCTTGGTGACTGTGAATACCAGAACCTGCTTCAATTGATGCTGTTTGATCAGGTGAATAAGCAACGCTGACTTGGCACCTTTTTCAGTTTTATAGATGCTTTGGTCGATCGCCTTGGCTGTTGTATTGCGTGGCGCCACATCGATGGAAACAGGATCAACCAAAATGGTATTGGTCAGGGCACGAATTTCGCTGGAAAATGTTGCGGAGAAAAGCAGGTTTTGACGTTTCTTGGGTAGCAACGCCAAAATGTGGTTGATATCCCTCAAAAAACCCATGTCCAGCATGCGGTCCGCCTCATCCAGTACCAGTGTATTTACCTGATCCAGGAAGATAGCTTTCTGATTAACCAAATCCAGTAATCGGCCGGGGCAAGCGACCAGTACATCTGCCCCCTGACCAAGCCGCTCAATTTGAGGGTTGATTTTAACGCCACCGAATACAACCGCTGTTTTAGGACGTGGTTTCATAAACTGACTATATTCGATCACCGCTTCATGTACCTGAGCGGCAAGTTCACGGGTGGGGGTCAGTATCAGGGTTTTGACCTTTCGAACGGGAACCGGCCGTGTATGCGTCAGCTTTTGCAAAATGGGAAGGGTGAAGGCTGCTGTTTTACCTGTGCCTGTTTGTGCGGCAGCCAATACGTCGTGCTGGGCATTAATGGCAGGGATAGCTTGAGCCTGAATGGGGGAAGGCTGCGTATAGCCCGCCTTTTTGACGGCTTGTAGCAGCTGAGGGGCGAGCCCTAAAGAATCAAATGACATCGAATACGATAATCCTGGGAAAAATCCAACGTAACCATTCCGAACAAGACCTTGACGTAAAAATGTGTCGGTCCTTATCAGACAGGCACCACTGTAATGAGTGGGTAAAAGAGCAGTATATCATACTGGTTGCGTACACTTGTTTTGTACACCTGAGTAATGAGTGGACGTGGGTAACACGTTCCCATCACAGGGATTATAGCGGGTAGTCATATGAAAAATTTATACAGACGTTACCTACGAGCGTGAAAATCATAGCCTTGTTCAATCGAGGGATTAGAAGGACTTGGCTTGCATACAGGCATATGCACGTTAGACTGAAATCATATTTCCATTTTCTTTTTCTATTTGATGCGTTGTAGGTAAGCGGCAGAAGCGATAGAGCTTTAGTGTCGCCTGCTTTACCGCCAGGAGTTTTTATGTCCGCAACTCCCACTATTCGTTTGGCGCTTTATCACTTTCAGTCGTGCCCTTTTTGCAGAATTGTTCGGCAACACATTCAGCAAATGGGGCTTAATGCGATCGATATGCGTGATATTCAGTTGGATAGAAAAAACAGGCAGGATTTGATTGAGGGGGGTGGTAAACCTCAAGTGCCATGTCTCTTGATCACTGACCAAAACGGTCAACAGCAATGGTTGTATGAATCCGCTGATATTAATCATTACCTGAATGAGCACTTCGGATAAAGATAGTTAACGGAAAGCCCTTTATATTGAAAAATATGAGTCGGGTCATTGGCCACTTTTGCTGAAAAGCGCCAGTGCAACTTTCGTGCGCTGGCACTCTGGTTTGGCTTTGTAGTCTACATTACGTCGGGATTACACTTCCTTGTAAAGCTCACTTCCTTCTTCCCTGAATCGCTCGGCCTGTTGGCGCATCCCTTTCGCCTTTTCTTCAGCGGCGTTATCGATAGCAGATTGATCAACAGCATCTTTATTAAAAGAGATGCCATCGGATGCAGATTGTTCAATCGCTGAATGCTGTTTTTTTCCGTATTTATCCCTGACTTCCTGAGTAATTTTCATGGAGCAGAACTTTGGTCCACACATGGAACAGAAGTGGGCTACCTTGGCAGATTCCTTGGGAAGTGTTTCATCATGGAATTCCCTTGCTGTATCGGGATCAAGCCCTAAATTGAATTGATCTTCCCAACGAAATTCGAAGCGGGCCTTCGACAGGGCGTTGTCACGTCGTTGTGCCCCGGGATGACCTTTTGCCAGATCCGCTGCGTGTGCGGCGATCTTGTAGGTGATGATACCGGTTTTGACATCATCCCTATTGGGCAGGCCCAAGTGCTCTTTGGGGGTCACATAACACAGCATGGCACACCCGTACCAACCAATCTGGGCTGCGCCGATCGCCGAGGTGATATGGTCATAGCCCGGAGCGATATCCGTCACCAACGGACCAAGGGTGTAGAAAGGCGCTTCGTCACAGCATTCCAGCTGTTTGTCCATGTTTTCCTTGATGAGCTGCATTGGCACATGTCCCGGTCCTTCGATCATGACTTGAACATCGTGCTCCCAGGCGATGCGAGTCAATTCTCCCAGTGTTTCCAACTCAGCAAATTGAGCAGCATCGTTGGCATCCCGAATGGAGCCAGGGCGTAGTCCGTCGCCAAGAGAGAACGAGACATCGTACGCTTTCATGATCTCGCAAATATCGTCGAAGTGAGTGTACAAGAAGCTCTCTTCATGATGTGCCAAACACCACTTCGCCATGATCGACCCTCCGCGCGAGACAATCCCGGTAGTGCGCTCGGCAGTAAGGGGTACATAACGCAGCAGTACACCGGCATGGATGGTGAAGTAGTCTACGCCTTGTTCTGCTTGTTCGATAAGGGTGTCGCGGAACAGTTCCCACGTGAGATCTTCGGCCACGCCATTCACTTTTTCGAGCGCTTGATAGATGGGAACAGTTCCAATAGGAACGGGGGAGTTACGAATTATCCATTCCCTTGTTTCGTGAATATTCTTGCCTGTTGAGAGATCCATGATGGTATCGGCTCCCCAACGGATTCCCCACGTCATCTTGTCCACTTCTTCTTCAATGGAAGAAGAAAGAGCGGAATTACCTAAATTGCCGTTGATTTTAACGAGGAAATTTCGGCCAATAATCATCGGTTCCAGTTCGGGATGATTGATGTTCGCCGGTATAATGGCACGCCCTCTGGCGATTTCTTCTCGCACAAATTCGGGGGTGATGTCCTCTGAAATCAGCGCGCCGAACGATTCGCCACGATGTTCATGAGAGAGTTCTTCTTCCGCAAATTGGCAACGTAACTGGTGCCTTCGCTGGTTTTCACGCAAAGCGACGTATTCCATTTCAGGTGTCACAATACCTTGGCGTGCATAGTGCATCTGTGAGACGTTGCGGCCGGGTTTTGCTTTATACGGCGTTCTTTTGAGGTCGAAGCGGAGGGGGGCCAGCAAAGGATCTTCTGCACGCCGACGTCCGTATTTTGAGCTCAACTCAGGTAGGGGGGCTGTATCGGCGCGCTCGTCAATCCAGGGGCGTCGTAACTCTGGTAACCCTTTCCTGATGTCGATATGAGCCTGCGGGTCGGTGTAGGGTCCAGAGGTGTCATACACCAGTACCGGCGGGTTTTCTTCTATTTCGCTACTGGTCGTGGTAGGCGTAAGGGTGATTTCACGCATGGGAACCCGAATATCGGCACGTGACCCTTCAATGTAGACCTTGCGTGATGCGGGTAATGGGTCAATAACAGCTTGATTCACACTGGCTTTTTCGGCTAAAAAATTTCCAGTCAAGGATTTTTTCTTGCGCGAATTACTTTGGTTAGGATCTTGTACTGTCGTCATCTCTCTCTCCTGAAGTCATTGGCTTGACTGGATAGAGCTTGATCACGGAGGGCAGGGGACGAGGAGGTATACAGTTGCCGGGCTGGCATAAGTAAACCGCATACACATTGGGAGACGCATACAACAAGCACAGTTGCGCCGCTTGATTCCTACGCCGGTACTAGCCGGATCAGGTTCTACGGGATCCACACTTGAGCATTGCTCTGTGTGATCTCAGCCGGCATTACCGGCACCCCGTCAAGCAAAACAGGTAACATGGGTTACCCGGGCTTTTTTGTAGAAAACATTGTCTTGAGAAAACATCGTCTTGAGAAAACATTGCCTTAGGTGACGGCCATCCTGTTAGCGTCTACCTTCAAGCATTGATAGCTTCTTTCGAGAACGTTCCTACACCCAGCATTTTCATTGCTGGCATTTTTACCACCGTTGTTTTCGAATAAAGGTTCGTTTCAACAACAGGGCCAATATCACGGTTATTCAGACACAAATGTGCCGAATCGCGGATGTTATCCCAAGGTTCACCTCAAGATAGTGCTAGTGTGTTGCCTCATGGGAATCGGGTCAAGATTTATCTTCATTCCCCACTTCAATAAAGCCATGAGCCAGGTTTGGAAGGCGCTTCACCTTTATCGAGGGCCTTCCAGCCACGTATGCAGCGAACAATCATCCATAAATACAGGAAAGGGATCAGTATGTAGCCGATCACTATGATCGAAAGCAACGCTACGATGATACCGTAGAGCAGGCTAATCCAGAAAGTCCGGCGCTGGAACCTCAAGTGTTCTTCCAGGTAAGGCGCAGAATTGCCTCTGTAAATATACGCCATAACACACCCTACGACGGCAGAAATGCCTACCGCGAGACCAATAAGGTAAAGCACATAGATAATACGAATAGTAGGGGTAATGTTCTGTTGGTTACCCGAGGATGGCGTATTGTCTGATAGAGAATTATTCATGTCATCATCTCGTCTTTTCCCGACATCATTCATTACTGGCCGAGAAGTTTTGTATAATCGTTACAATCATGGGTGATGCAGGTGCGTTTAATACCCTATATCGAATATAGGGCATCATCTTTGACACGACAAAAGCCAATAGTTCAAGGAGTATTACATGCCTTCATTCGATATCGTCTCCGAATTCGATAAGCACGAAGCGACCAACGCTGTGGATCAAGCCAATCGCGAAGTGGAATCACGCTTCGACTTCAAGGGTGTCGATGCCTCTTTTACTCTAGAGGGAGATAATAAAGTATCTTTGGAAGCAGATGCTGATTTCCAGCTTAAGCAGATGCTGGAGATGCTCCGCGGCAAACTCATTAAGCGTGGTATCGATGCCCGTTGCATGGATGAACAAGAGCCACAGCTTTCAGGGGTGAAAGCGCGTCAGGAAGTCCTTTTGAAGCAAGGGCTGGATCAGGCGGAAGCCAAGCAGATAGTCAAATTGCTCAAGGATGCCAAGCTTAAGGTTCAGGCGCAGATCCAGGGTGACAAGGTGCGCGTGACCGGTAAAAAACGCGATGACTTACAAACGGCGATCGCCCTTTTAAAAGGAGAAAGTGGCCCGGATCTCCCATTGCAATACAATAATTTTCGCGACTGATTTCGGCTCTATTCGGATATTTTGAATTCGTCGCTTTAGAGAATATTTTCGTTGAAAAGGGATTCTCTGCTTTTGGGGATTGGCAAGAAGGCATAGCCGGCGTATAGTCCGCCCGTTTTCGGCATTATTCATGTGGTGTTGAGTACTATCCGTGCTGGAAATTGCGGCTACACATTGCTGGTGCATCAGGTAGCCTTATATTGTTGATTCTTCCCTTGTATGGACTTTATTCTTCGGGAAGATTGCATGGAGTCCCTCATGCCCCGCCAAGTGTTTGCTCTGGTATTGGCGCCCTTACTGGGCCTTTTCATCATGGCTCTGGGAAGTGGTTTTCTCACCACATTGGTCCCCCTTACGCTGTCTGCTTCCGGTGTTTCCGTCGAAGCCATCGGTTATGTCACCGCAGCCTATTATATCGGCTTGTGCCTGGGGGCTGTTTTCAATGAGCGCCTTCTACTGCGAATTGGTTTTATCCGATCCTATGCCTGTTTTGCTGCAATCGTGGCAGCCACAACACTCGCGCAGGCCTTATGGATCGACTTCTATTCCTGGTTGTTCTTGCGCCTCATTTGTGGCTGGGCGACCGTCGGCGTTTATCTGGTCATCGAAAGCTGGTTGCTAACGAGCGGGGAGAGCGCGCAACGCGGTCGAATACTGGCGTTTTACATGATTTCCTATTACGCCGCATTGGCACTCGGGCAGTTGTTGCTTGGTGTTTTTGATGAAGGTACGCCTTCTGATCCTGCGCTCAAGCCATTTATTCTGATCGGGATGCTGGCCGCATTGTCTCTCTTGCCTGTTGCCATATTGCCGCGTGTATCGCCTACCCTTGAAGCCGCGGAGCCCCTGTCACCATGGCAATTGGCAAAGTTGACGCCTACCGGCGTAATAGGCAGTTTTGGCTCCGGCATACTGATGGGGGGCATCTATAGTCTGCTGCCATTGTACTTACAGAATAACACGCCTCCCTATTCACTGGATCGGATAGGGACGCTTATGGCTACAGTCATTTTGGGGGGGATGGCGCTCCAATATCCCATCGGGCGATGGTCTGATCGCCATGACCGCCAGTGGGTTCTGATCGCGATCTCAATTCTTCTTGTTGTCCTTGCACTATTGGTGCCTCTCACTGCAGGATGGTTTGGGGCATTGATGGTGGCACTTTTCATACTGGGGGGCGGATTGTTTGCCCTTTATCCTGTTTCCATGAGTCATTCGGCTGACCGTGCACCTCCTAGTGCGTTGGTGGGAATGACTCAGGGGATGCTATTGATTAATTCGTTGGGCTCTGCCGTAGCAGCTCCCTTATTGACACCATTGATGGCGAGGGTGGGCAATAACGGGTTGTTTGTTGGCATGGGTGTCATTCTGATCGTGCTGGTTGGCTTTTTCATTTGGCGGCGCTCACAGCGTCCTGCCCCTATACCGGTGGCGCCCTTTTCGCCAACACCGGCGCATTCAGCCGTCGGTGCCGAGCTTACAGTAACACCCGAAATGATTGCTGGCGCGGAGCAGGCCGAAGCCGAAGATGCTGCGCATGAAGAGAATGTAGAGCGTGATCAGGCTGAAGTGCAGGCGTTGGATATTGAGAAACAACTGGCCCAAGAGGGAACGCCGATCACAGAGCTACCTACTTTACGTAGCCAGGAGTCTTCACCTCTGATCACAGGCGATCATTCATCTGCGGGGGCAAACCGTTTCCAGAATGAGCATCCAATGGAAGATTCCAAAGGAGAGGGGCATGAGGAGGCTTCGGTCGTTCCACGGATGCCTCAAGGTAAATCGGACCAATAACCCGGAATTTGATCCGTTTTGGACGCGTAGTGGTACCTATGGTTCCAAATGCAGTCGTCAATGTAGTGGCAAACATTATCGTCAACGCGGCTGTAAAGATGCCTATGTCGTCAGAGGTATATGGACATGGTCTTGTGGCCATTGGTAAGTGACTAAGTAAAGAAAAGCATGTTAAAGGTATCGGTCACGAGTTCTGCTCTCTATACTATAAATTCTGCCACTTATGAGTTGCCGATTTGTCTTGGCTTTACCCATTGGATGGTTGAAGTTGGGTGATTTGCGTGTTGGATGAGCACTGAATGAATTCAGTCAGAATCGGTTTTATCTACAGAATTGGTTCTACATAAAGTAAATGGATATGAGTTAAATGTTGAAATGGGTCTCTTTGGCATTATTGGTGCTACTGGCCTTGATGCAATATCACCTCTGGATGGGAGAGGGCGGTATTTTCGAATTGCGTTCTATCACAGCTCGCGTCGATGCCTTGAACAAGACTGATCAGGCACTACGCGAACGTAATGACCAGCTGGTGGCTGAGGTAATTGACCTGCGCACAGGGTTGGATGCTGTTGAAGAGCGGGCCAGGACGGATTTGGGTATGGTACGTAATGGCGAACAGTTCATGTGGGTGCCAGATGTCGCCAGTAGCTCCCCGGATTCTCAACCAGATGATACTGATGGGGGTGCTGACAGTTCCTCGGAAGGTGGTGCGCCTGCGGTTTCCAGCTTATCCAGCTCTGGTACCTCGACCTCTGGGCAACATTGATGATGGCTAACGCATCTCGGGAGTCGAGTAGTGTGCTCCCCGAGTGGTCACGGGTTTTCGAGAATCCGCCTCAAGGCTGCTTTAAAGCCACACCCGATGATTTTTCGGTCACGGAAGAGCTTGGGTTTGTGCCTGAGGACTTTGGCCCCCATTTATGGTGTTGGGTTGAAAAACGTGGCATTGATACGTTACAGGCCATTTCTACCCTCTCACGTGTGACCGGCATTCCCGTACGTGACATTGGTTATAGTGGCTTGAAGGATCGGCAAGCCGTTACCTACCAATGGCTGTCGTTACCCCTGGAGCTTCTTGGGCAATCCGATTTGGCTGAAGAACATATTATTGAGCTCCAGCAATCCGGTATCGATGTGTTACTCAGGCAACGCCACCCGCGCAAGCTGAAACGTGGTAGTCACCGAGCCAATCGCTTTGTCATCACTATTTCATTCGATGAAGAACAACGTGAATCCATACGTCAGCGATGGACAAACATAGTATCGACAGGGGTACCCAATTACTTTGGCCCACAGCGATTTGGTTACCTTGGGCAGAATATCTCTCGATCTCGTACATTGCTCAAGCGAGGTTGGAGCAAAAAGCAGGATCGAAAAGGACTGATGCTCTCAAGCGCACGAAGTTATCTCTTCAATTTGACGCTGAGTGCTCGTGTCGATGCCAATAGTTGGAATCACGCCTTGCCGGGTGAGGTACTCAATCTTCAGGGAAGCAATAGTTTTTTTCAGAGTAATAAGGCGACATCGGCTGAAATAGCGCAGCGCATCGCTGAATTTGATGTGCATCCGACGGCACCCCTTTGGGGTAGAGGTCAGTTGGAAAGCGAGCAGGACGCTCGATCTGTTGAACAACAGGCCGTGCAACAGGAAGCTGAGTTGATAGCTGGACTTGAACGCGCAAAAGTAAACATGGCACGCCGGGCATTACGGCTTGTTCTTGAAGATGCCCAGTGGGTCGATATCGAACTGGCGTCCGCAGGTGCGGAGGCGAACCAACGTACTTCTGAGACCCCGAGTCCTGTGCTGCAGGGCGGTGCTCGGTTATCGTTTTTGTTGCCTCGTGGCGCATACGCAACCGCCGTATTACGGGAGCTGATCGCCGCTGAAGGCCTTTAATTCGATCTCGCTAAAGTCTTGTCGATTGCAGACAGATTCAATCAGGTGAGGCATTTCCTTAATGACACGTTCATTTGATCCACACCCT
>Ga0157360_1000714_pt1:0-7500 | contig 12525 bp, 7 predicted proteins | sample AttlaeALBM1_FD_111483 | JGI IMG/M metagenome (GOLD analysis project Ga0157360, IMG submission 111483) | Fungus gardens microbial communities from leaf cutter ant in Ribeirão Preto, State of São Paulo, Brazil - Atta laevigata ALBM1 | ecosystem: Host-associated > Fungi > Mycelium >... | reverse complement strand
AACACCGGATACTATAACGGTAAGAGCTCCTTCTGGAACAACTTCCATTTGAATTCAATCTCTGACATTAAGTCAGTTGCTTGCCTTGTAGATGTGTCAAACAATTGATTATCCCTCTGCTTTGGAACTTCAAACAAAGGCTTTTCTCTTATAGTGAGGACTTCATTAGCCCTCGAAGTGCTAGGGTCCTGGGGAGGGGCCCTAGTTGTTGTGCTTATTCGCTTCCCCTCTTGGCCATTCCCTTGGCCAGCATTCGCGGTCACTCTCTGACCCGCTTTGTGGGAAATTTCTTCCAATTGCCTTGTCCAAGCTGATGGAAGATGCTTACTATTCTTGTGTCTAGGCTTCGGCCTTACCCACCCTTTCGTTTTCCCCCCTTCTTCGCCAACCTTGCCTTCTCTTCTTGTCAACTCCTAACATCCGCTCTTCAGATGGTGAAACGGACATTTCCCAATCTGTTGACTGCTTGTGTTAAGCAAATGAGTTGACTGCGGATTCTGCTTTCAAAGCCTTTCTACCTCCCCCGCCTTCACGCCCAGGTAAAAGCCTTACCTATATTCCTTACTTTTCGCTTTCTTATCCTAGTTAACACACTGCATTTGACACTCTCTAGGAGAGAAGGGGGAGAGTGATTCAATACCAAGACGCTAACTGTCACTATTGACGGCGGAAGGTGGGAATCGAGCATTACTGGCAGTAAAGGCGCTCTCGGAGTATCACCATGATTTGGTTGGGGTAAGGAGATCAATAGCTATGTGCTATGGAAGCGGGGAGGAACTGATTGTCTAATAGTTGTTTAGTAGATTAGTAGTTTTTCTTAGATAGATTAGTTGGCCTGCTGAAGACACACCGAATCGAAAAACAGATGGTTTGATAGTTGCACATTCGCTTAGTGACTGATCCAGTGCTGGGAAGGAGAACCCTATTTGATACTAAGACTCAAGCACTAAAAAAGGCACACTTTTTTAGTTCTTGTTTTGTGATGTGATGATAGATATCCCATTACCTATTATATAAGGGTGGGCAACGAAACAAACAGGTTTTTTCCACTACTAGAGACTGTTTCCTATAACCAAACCTACTACTTTAACTAGTACCTTTTCTAGTACCAGCACGGGGAAACCCTGTACCTCAAACTAGTTCCTATTACCTGGCTAAAGCCCTAATATCCCGTTACTGTACAGGAGCGGAAACGAGAAAATAAAAGCAGGTTTTAGATACTATACTAAAGAGACTCTAGTCCGAGACTTGAAACTATCAACCATGAGATCCTTACTAGAGCTCATGACGTAACTAGAACATAGCACGAAAAGATGGATACGTATAGAGACCGAATCGGATGGATAGGAGCTTGATTGTAGGGGATGCTGGGGCGGGTCAAAAGCGGAGAATTCTCTCTATCCAAGTGCAGCTACTGTTTGTGAAGCACCCTCCCGGAGTTCTGGTGAAAGCTATCCTTCTAGGGACCTCTCTTCTCTACCAACTTATGATGCTAGGTAAAAAAGCCACTAAACAGATCTTCATCATATCTATCAACAAATCCATTCGGTAGAAATGCAGTGAGGCGATCGACCAAAGACCCAGCTTATGAACCGGAAGGACAAGTTATGCTTCTCCGGCTGTTGCTGAACCTTTTAGTTAGATCTAATGAAAGACCGGTGGCATACAGGCTTCCTCTTTTGACTTTTTCCCCGTCAAAACAAAAAAAATAAGCCTTTGGGGACTTTCCCCGCGCCTAGAATAGGAATCGTTTCAGATAAACCAGCACCCCTTCCCTCCCGCGAAATTCCCTGAATGGTTGTTGTCTCTATTCCCCCCCGGCTGGGGAAGAAAGGCTTGTTCAATGCCCACTTGGTTCAGAGTTGTCGAAATCAAAGTCTGACTAACCGATTGAAGAGTTCGTTCTTCCTTCCCTCCTTCAGCCCGGAGAGAAGTATAAATCAGACTCTCCAGATGGCCGGGTGCGGTGGGCAATCGATCGATTTCTGGGCAATCAATCCCTCAGGGTGGCGGGCACTCGAGATCCACTTGTCAATATATAAATCATCTGGTCTTTCATCATCTGTCGGCGGCTAATAAGATGTTAATGAATTACGGTCGGCAATTCCGCTTCCTCTTCCGCTTGGTTTGGTAGAGACAAGAACCTCTTCCTTTCGTACGTAGACTAGACTTCGTATATCTCCTATCCCTAAAGAGGTCCTCTTTTGCATGATTCGGCGGATTCGATTACAGCAGATGTAGGTAGTACTATATCTTCGGGATCTTCGGGCATTGTTACATCTGACGATGCCCTTGCTTGATATGGAAGACTTGACCACCGCTTTTATGTATTTGATACAGACAGCCCTCTAGGGTCGCAGGTCGCTATGTAATTTATCAATATCTTTCCGGGATCGAGACTTTGTTGATCGGATAGGAGATGAACTAGGTTCTGTAGTAGATTAGAGAGATGGTAAGGAGGGTTCACCTAATAGGGCATCTGGGAGATCGGCTTGTGAAACAGGGGTCTCAAATCAAGTAGATGTTTAAGCAGCAGCGGTTTCTACTCTTTCAAATGGGAAAGGAAATGTTGTTTAACCGAAAGCAGCCTGGGTAACCTACCCCTCTCAAGCGGGGAATAATGGCTACATTTCCGAGCCAGACGATAGGGCTTAAGCAGATGTGGCAGTTCAGCCAACAAAAGCAGCTCTAAAGCAAAACGGCTTTTTCAAAGCATCACGTGTGGCGTTGTTCCGATCAAAGGTCACAGGTGTAAACCACCCAACGGATGCCACAGTCTCACTTCCCACAGACCTCGTCCTTGAGGATACCAACCGCTCCTTGATCCCTGGATCAAAGACCTTGTGTGCAGAACACTTTGACCACAGTCCTGCTGACCCAGCTGCTAGTCCCAAGCCTTATTAGAGACCAGGTGAGGCTCCTCCCACCGCTACTGGTGCTAGAACATCAGTTGACTTTGAAGCTTCGATCGTAGGATCGTTTTAACCATTTTATGTTATTTCTTGATCGAAATGAAAATCCCCACCTACTGGTTCTCAATCTTATTAAGCATTAACAAATGGGACAGATCTGGCAGTTAAAACATTGGTACAGGCCCCACTTTCTCCTTACTCCACTCGATCGGGACAAAGAGCAGGTACTAGTAATTAACCTACTTACCGCCCTGCTGATTCGAAAGAACTCCGCGACACGAACTTTGGGGAAAGAAGGGAAGGATTGATTGCCCCAGAAAGACTGGAGTACAACGTAACCAAAGTAGGACTATCCCAGCGGACTTGAAAGTTCTTCTATTACGATCTTTCCTATGAAGGTGGGAATGAAAGGAATGCACCAGCTTCTGCCGATCCTCTCCCGATAGAAAATAGCACTTATTCTCCCTTTTATGGAGAGTCTAGAAGATGCGGAAAGAAGAGTTAGTTATCAACCGCCCGGGATCACCCTATTTGAAAGAGTTTCAAAGGCGTCGAAGGAGTTATCCCAAGGGGCAATCAGTAAACTCTTATCTGAAAGACTTTGCTTTTAAGCTTAAGAGAAGGCCCAAAAAAGCCCCTTCCTTTCCCGCCTAACCCTAATGCCCTTACTCCAAGAGCGAGTAGCCCTTTATGAAATAGCAGCGGAGGCGTGAGCAGCAAAAGCCTCTTCTACTGTTCCTGACCCTCACCCGAGAGAGGGGAGGAGCTTCCTTGAGTTGAGAGATGGGTTAACAATGCTAATGGTTTTGTCTACCCTTTCTTCTGATTGATATCCGGGAGTCACTGAACTTAGAATAGTGAATCCAGTTCAAGCAGAATCATAAGAAGAAGCCCTTGTTGGAGTTGTAGGAAGAAGTGCTGCAAGAATGGCTATTTCCGCTCTTGGAGGAGCGATATTTTACTACTAAAAGACAAGGCAGATAATGGATTAAAGAATGTTCATTTTCTAAGTAAGAAAGCCTAAAATAAGAAGAACGAAGAAGGGCTTCCACTACACGGTCAGTAATAGAAGAAGGAGCAAAGAGTCTGCTGTAGCTTGGCCCCTCCTTATGCTAAGTCAGATCCAAAGTGCAGTGCCATTCAATGATTTAGCTGTAGATGCGGAATCATTAGTAAGGGCATGGCTTAAGACAGCTCTTGACCGAGGGTATGACATCGCTCTTCATCTTTCTTTGGGTATGACATCGCTCTTCATCTTTCTTTGTCGGAATTGGCTTTGAAGGAAAGGACTTCTTTATTCTAACATAACTCTTTCCAGATGCCAAGAATCTCACTCCTTTCAGAGCTGTAGGAGTGCCGCAACCATTCTTTCTGAGTGATTCCCCGGTAGCAAAGGAAGTAGCAGCAGTGCTATATAGAACTGCTTTTCTTAAGTAAGGAATTGATAGAGATAATTGACCTAGCTAGCTATAGTCCGTCTCTTCGAACTGTCTAGATTCACTCTTAGAACTGTCTAGATTCAGTTGGTCTTCTGTCTCCTGACGACCGTGTATTCTATCGGCCATCTATCTTCCTCCGATCGGCGACATTTTTGCTTGCCTATCATTATGTCTGGGCTACTCCTCTTCCGACGAGTTCCATTTCTAGGGCGGGACAATTCTTCTAGCAGATCACTCTTCCGCTTACCACCGAAAGTCACGAATATAAGGAAATGCCATGCTTCCAGCTAAGAAATGAAAGTCATCGGGACCCGACGACATCCGCGCCTCTTGCAATGGATGAAAGGTATCCGAATCAAAATGGAATTCAAAATACGTGGGTTCCTCCAATTCATATCTTTTTTTTTTTCTCTGGGAAAACCTTCCAAAAAATGAAAGATCAGTTACATCCCAGCTTATTCTATTAAAGAAAGACCGGTGACATCCGGAAAGTTCCCCTTATCTTGATTCCTTCTATTTTATTTAAGGGCAATAAAGCTGACTCTGACTATTGACGGTGAAAGAGATTTCATATAAAGAGGGAAAAGAGTTCCATTCCATTAGTTCAGTTCCAGACCGATAGCATCTCTGCCAACTCCTATTCTCTAGGCCGATGCCTGACTATTATCTTATCTTTAGGCTTATGATAGCATCCGCTTGGGGAAGGGAAGACCATCAGGAAACAGACGATGAAGCTACATCAATCAATAATTACCGCAGCGTCTGAGTCAGCGGCATGAGTTTTCTCCTCTGCAGCAGGCGGTTGGGCAAGAAAAAGGGGTTGAACACCGGAAACCAGTTCCACGGCTAAAGTAGTATATACTCAAGCATAAGCCGATGAAGCAACAGGAGTTTTCTCATCTACTGACTCGACGGCAGCAGATCCTTCGACAGCAGAAGATAGCATAAGATGAAGATTACACGATAGAAGATGCCGATCGGGAGACAGATCCGCCCTATTCGTCAATGGGGGTATTCTCTGAGTAAGGGTCTTCCCCGGCTAAAGAGGTCTTCTCTGTCTTATTTGCAAATGTTTACTACTCGATTCATTGATTACTTAATGTCTTGACTGCCCACAGACTGAGTTCCAAGTCCATAAATAAGGATAAATTGCCATCTACGCGCTTACTTCCAATTCTGGTCTAGTTCGCCGCTTCGAGGCTATGATTCCTCTTTGCTGAACATCAAAAGATGTGGTATCTTACTTATTACTGATATTTTTTTTTTATTAAAAGCCTACCCCCCCAAGCTATGAAAGAAGTGGAAGGAGCACAGCCGATTCGGAAACATTATCCGATTCATCAGAAACCGACTAAGCAACAACAACCGGTTCAGCGGTTAGACTAGATTCTACTTCTAGAATCGATTACCCATACCGATTGGAGACATCAACAAGAGACAACCTCTGATGTTGTGACCTATTTATAGATAAACCTTTCCCGGGAAAGAAGGAAAGATCCGTTAATTTCCCGTCTCCCCTTATAATCTGTTGGATTCTCTTCCTATTGGCATTATAGAACACTATCCGTGATAACTAACTACACTATTGGATTTGTGCTCGCTATCTATCTTATATTTATATCTACCCCAAGCTGCGGAAACTTATCGAAGGTATCTACTCTAACACCCTCCGGCTAAGCAACCCGAGTGGTATCCTCTACTGATCCGGTAAAATAAGTTGTCTCCTCTACAGCAGACTCGGCGGCGCCAAACTCTTAGGATTAGGAGACATCATCTGGTTCCGTGGCGGAAGTCTTATCAGATACTTTACTTCAGGAGTTAGGGCGAAGTTCCTAAAAAGGAAGAAAAAAGAGAAGGAATCTTTTTCATAAAGAGCCGGTATTAAGAGAGACAAGCTTACCCTTGATTCCCAAAAGGGTAAAAGCCCTTCAAAGCAAAGTAAAGAAAGGCTGGTGCCACGGACTCAGATCTTAAACTAAAGGAATGAGTTCCAGAGCGGATTGCTACTCTTCTAGTTCAGTGAAAGAAGAGGTGAGTGTAGCTGAATAAAAACCTAAAGGTACCATAGCCTATTTGAAGTCAAAAGACGGGGGTTATTCAACTCAATTATAACTTTAGTGGGTAAGGCCTTCACTTAAAGAGAAGGAATTCTAGGTCAGTGCCATCCCCGCTTCGCTTATTTTCTTTAAGAAAGAAGAAAAGAAAGACCAGTAGTACCGCCTCTGCTTCCTTCCCTAGAACCTGAATAGGAATCTTTCAATCTAACTAACCGGGGAAGACCTGGAACTGACTATTGGCAGTTAAAGAAAGAACTTTTCTATAAAGAAGTGGCGTCAATTCATTGAATCAAGGTTTGGGTATTCTTCGGCAACGGGTACTCTTTGTCGATTCTATTTCTGTCTATTGGTGAGTCTCATGTGGTACCAACCCATGGATCCATTATAAGACTCCAAATTGAACTATTCTTTTCGTTATAACTCCTATTCCTACTTCTTCTAGCTTTTTCACCTGCCTGCGGCACCCTTACACTTATTCTTCAAGTTCGAGCTCTTACTCATTCAGACAGGATCTTACCCCCCGAGCAGGTTTTTTTACCTTTGGGGTCTTTTGCTCGGGCTTTTTTACTCTTGAAAACAGCTACCATCCAACATATAAATGGGCATTTGTGCCGTAAGGCCCGGGATAAGACAGCGAGGTCTTCGTCTTCTTCGTGAGCTGAACTGTGAGCCTATCTATTGAATTGAGGAAAAACCACTTCTCATTCAGGAGCGAGAAAGGAAAGATGAATTAAGCGGTCATCGAGATCTTTACAAAAAGTAAAAGCATGAAAAGAAATTCAAAGCCATGAACAAAGGGGATTGACTGAGAAGTAGAGCTAAGCGATCTATTGAATGAAGGGCAGGAATGAATGGACTGATTGATTGCCCCAGCTCGGGGGAAGATCAGTCTTGAATAAAAGAAGAGCTATCGTCGTGGACAGATAGACTACTTACCAGAAGAAAAAAGAAAGGAATTCCTTGCTCTACTATCAGTGTATGGACAGCTATCTCTCGAGCACAGGTTTAGGTTCGGCCTCAATGGGAAAATAAAATGGAGCACCTAACAACGTATCTTCACAGACCAAGAACTACGAGATCGCCCCTTTCATT
>Ga0157360_1000712_pt1 | contig 12550 bp, 7 predicted proteins | sample AttlaeALBM1_FD_111483 | JGI IMG/M metagenome (GOLD analysis project Ga0157360, IMG submission 111483) | Fungus gardens microbial communities from leaf cutter ant in Ribeirão Preto, State of São Paulo, Brazil - Atta laevigata ALBM1 | ecosystem: Host-associated > Fungi > Mycelium > Unclassified ... | reverse complement strand
GGCCCTCGCGGTGGCTTGATTCTTTCAGCTGCCGGCGATGCCGATCTTTACAAGAAGCTGAATTCGGCTGTGTTCCCCGGGCAGCAGGGTGGTCCGCTGATGCATGTGGTTGCAGCTAAAGCGGTATGCTTCAAAGAAGCCCTGGAGCCTTCTTTCAAGGATTATCAGCGTCAGGTTGTCGTGAACGCCAAGGCCATGGCCGAGGTCTTTATTTCCCGTGGCTATGATGTTGTTTCCGGCGGAACCGAAGATCACTTGTTCCTGTTGTCCTTGGTCAAGCAGGGCATTACCGGCAAGGATGCTGATGCTGCGTTGGGGCGTGCACACATTACGGTCAACAAGAATGCCGTGCCGAATGATCCACAGAGCCCCTTCGTTACCTCCGGGTTGCGTATTGGCACACCCGCTGTAACGACCCGTGGCTTCAAGGAAGCAGAGTGCAAGGACCTCGCCAACTGGATCTGTGACCTGCTGGATGCATTGGCGGCTGGCGATAGCAGTGAAGAAGAGCAGAAGGTACAGACCAAAGTGGCTGAAGTGTGTAGCAGGTTGCCGGTGTATAAATAAGTCAGGTCAAAGTTTCGCGCACTTTTTTCAGAAAGGTGCATTGAGTCTATATCCACTGTTTTCTGTGGTAGGAAACGGTGGATATTTGCGTCAGGGGTGTGAGCCTTAGGATTCATGAAAATTCGTCATTACCCATTTTGGTGATATGTTCCTGCTTTTTTTTGTAAGAAGATGTTGCCCAAATGTTGCATTCTGGGTAACTGTGTTGTCTCAACGCTTACTAATACCCCAAAAGTTCAGTAAGATATCCTATTATCTCGGTGATCATTATTTTTTATGTAGTCTTTGTAGGCTTTTAATAAAAAGAGTATTTCCCGAAGTTATTATCACAAAGGCGTTTATATAAGGATTGTTTCATGGCGGCTGATTCCGTTATCGTTCCTGTAGTTATGGCTGGTGGCAGTGGGTCTCGCCTGTGGCCGCTTTCCCGCAGCCTTAGACCAAAGCAGTTTCTTGAGCTGTTGGGTGAAGGTAGCTTGCTCCAGCAGACGATTCAGCGCCTTGAAGGCCTTAACGTTCTTGATCCGGTCATTATTTGTAATGAAGAACACCGTTTTCTTGCAGCTGAACAGGTACGACAGGCTCATATCAAGGGTACGTCGCTTATTCTTGAACCAGTAGGACGCAATACCGCGCCTGCCATTGCATTGGGGGCATTGCAAGCGATCAAGAATGAAGGTGAAAAAGATGTATTGATATTGGTACTGGCTGCCGATCATGCGATCAAGCAGTCCGAGGCCTTTCATGAAGCTGTTCGTAAAGCGCAACCTTTAGCTAATGCTGGACAGTTGGTCACCTTTGGGATCATCCCCAGCCGCCCTGAAACCGGTTATGGTTACATTCAGCGGGGCGCCCCCACTGGTGATGGTTTCAAGGTGGAGCGTTTTGTCGAAAAACCCGATGCCAAAACGGCCCAGGGGTATCTGGATAGTGGTGAATACCTCTGGAACAGTGGCATGTTCCTGATGCGTGCAGATGCCTATCTTGAGGCATTGGCAGAGCATGCCCCCGATATCCTTTCTGCCAGCCAAAAAGCGATGGAAGGCTCTTCCCACGATCTGGACTTCATCCGGGTCGATAAAGAAGGCTTTGCCTCTAGTCCGAGTGATTCCATTGACTACGCCATCATGGAGAAAGCCTCCAATGTCGATGTTGTCGCCATGCAGGCGGGATGGAGTGATATTGGTTCGTGGTCATCGCTGTGGGACATTAGCCCGAAAGATGAAAACCACAATGTCCTACATGGTGATGTCATTAGTCAGAATACGCATAATACATTGGCTTATTCTACCCATCGTTTGGTTGCCACAGTGGGCGTGGATGATCTAGTGATCGTGGAAACAAAAGATGCTGTCATGGTGGCGCACAAGGATCGTGACCAGGAAGTCAAACAACTGGTGGAGCATCTGTCCAAGACAGGCCGTGCTGAAAAGGATAATCATCGCGAAGTTTATCGTCCCTGGGGCAAGTACGACTCCATTGACATGTCAGATCGTTATCAGGTGAAACGCATCACGGTAGCACCGGGGCAAAAGTTGTCGGTACAAATGCACCATCATCGTTCCGAGCATTGGGTTGTTGTTTCCGGTACGGCCCTCGTGGGTATTGATGGTGAAGAACGTTTGGTAGCGGAAAATCAGTCGGTATATATTCCTCTTGGCTCTACTCACTTCATGGCAAATCCGGGTAAGATTCCGCTCGAGTTGATTGAAGTACAGTCTGGTGCGTATTTGGGCGAAGATGATATTGTCCGTTTCGAAGATATCTACGGTCGCGGGTAACATTCTATGATCACCCCTTTGGCAATAAAGCTTTATTCGTACCTTTAATGGTTAGATAAACAGCAAAGTCAAACGATAGCCAAAGGGTACATTGTTGCATCATTTACTGCTGGCTGTTCTGGGGCTGACGCTGACGCCTTTTGCCCGTTTCAACTTCTTGTGAATCGGCAATATGTAAAGTGTCAGCATCCATTCAATATATGATTATAAAAGCCTGTTTTCCCAACATCCCTGATGGCTTTTGCTCGCCGCCAGGGGCTGGAAGCAGGCTTCCGTGCATTCAACGGTTATTCCAAGGGTAAGTTTTAAACCATGCCACAGCTCAAGTGTTTCAAGGCATACGATATTCGGGGCGAACTGGGTCCTGAATTGAATGAAGATATCGCCTATCGTATTGGTCGTGCTTATGGAGAGTTTCTGAAACCTCGTACGATGGTCGTCGGTGGGGATGTTCGGGAAACCAGTGAATCGCTTAAGAAGGCATTGGCGAACGGTCTATTGGATGCGGGAAGTGATGTATTGGATCTTGGTTTGACCGGTACAGAAGAAATTTACTTCGCCACCTCTTACTTGGATGTTGATGGCGGAATAGAAGTGACCGCCAGCCATAATCCCATGAATTACAATGGCATGAAGCTGGTTACAAAAGGGTCGCGTCCTATTAGCGGTGATACCGGGTTGCGTGACATTCAACATCTTGCCGAGGCTTCAACGTTCGCAGAAGTGAGCGCCGATCAACGCGGACAGTATCGCAAAACGTCCGTGTTGAAAGAATACGTTGATCATCTGATGGGCTATATCTCTCTTGATAGCATTGATCGCCCGTTGAAACTGGTGGTGAATTCAGGCAATGGTGCTGCAGGGCCTGTGATTGACGAAATCGAGAAATACTTTGCTGCTGCCAATGCGCCTGTGACTTTCATCAAGGTACACAATCAGCCTGATGGTTCCTTCCCGCATGGTATTCCCAACCCTTTGCTGCCTGAGTGTCGTCAGGACACAGCGGATGCGGTTATCAAGCATAAAGCAGATATGGGGATCGCTTTTGATGGTGATTTTGACCGGTGTTTCCTTTTTGATAATGAAGGGCAGTTTATCGAAGGGTATTATATCGTAGGGCTTTTGGCAGAAGCTTTCCTGAAGAAGGACCCCGGTGCCAAAATTATCCATGATCCACGCCTGACCTGGAATACCGTGGATGTGGTCAAAACCGCCGGGGGGCAGCCTATTCTCTCCAAAACCGGTCATGCCTTTATCAAAGAGCGAATGCGGAAAGAAGATGCTGTTTACGGTGGCGAAATGAGCGCGCACCACTACTTCCGTGACTTTGCCTATTGCGATAGTGGCATGATCCCGTGGTTACTGGTAACAGAATTATTATGCCTGAACAATCAGTCGCTTAAAGCGATGGTTGAGGATCGTCAGGCTGCGTTTCCTGCATCGGGAGAAATCAACAGCACACTTAACGATGCTTCCGCGGCCATTGCACGCGTGCGTACTGCTTATGAGCAAGATGCCATTAAAGTGGATACAGTAGATGGCATCAGTATTGAGTATCCTGAATGGCGTTTCAACCTGCGAAGCTCCAATACAGAGCCGGTCGTACGCCTGAATGTTGAATCAAGAGGCGATACAGCGCTGATGCAGGAAAAAACGCGAGAACTCCTCGCCTTGTTGCGAGAGGAGCCGGTGTAATGAATGGCATGTTGTCATCGGTCTATCGTTACCGTGGATTTATCATCGATAGTGTCAAACGTGATTTTCAATCACGCTATCAAACCAGTTTCTTGGGTGCTATTTGGCTGGTGCTGCAGCCGCTGGCCATGATTCTGGTATACACCGTTGTATTCTCGGAATTGATGCGGAACCGTCTGGCCGGTATGGAAGGTCCCTTTGCGTATAGTATTTATCTTTGCGCGGGGGTTCTGACCTGGGGGCTTTTCACTGAGATGCTTTCCAATCTGGTTAACATCTTTCTGGCAAACGCCAATGTGCTCAAAAAACTGGCATTCCCTCGCATCTGTCTGCCTATTATTGTGACGGCATCGGCCATTATCAATTTCCTGATCATTTTCGCGTTATATTTGATCTTTTTGATTTTTACCCATAATTTCCCCGGCTGGATCTTCCTCGCGATGATCCCGGTACTGGTTATTCAGATTGTGTTTACGCTCGGGTTGGGCATTATTTTGGGTGTGTTGAATGTCTTCGTGCGCGATATCGGGCAATTCGTTACGATTCTTCTACAATTCTGGTTTTGGTTCACTCCCATCGTTTATGTTGTGAAGACATTACCTGCCAGTGTTGCTCCTTTACTGAACTATAACCCGATGGCTGTGATCGTTCACAGCTATCAGGTCATCATGCTCTACCATCAGTCGCCTGACTGGAAAGGGCTCGGTATTATCGCCATTATTTCGCTTGTTCTGGTGGCATTCGGTTGGCATCTGTTCAAGAAACATTCTGCTGATATTGTGGACGAGATTTAGTAATGATTATTGAAGTCAAAAATGTGGGAAAGGCTTATAAGCATTACTCGTCCAAATGGAAACGCCTGCTTGAAAAACTAAGCCTTAATAAAAATGCTGATTATCACTCCAAGCATTGGGTGCTTCGCCACATTAATTTTAGTGTCGAACCAGGTGAGTCCATCGGTATTGTCGGAGTTAACGGCGCAGGTAAAAGTACGTTGCTCAAGTTGTTGACGGGGACTACCCAACCTACCGAGGGTAGTATCCACATTCATGGGCGTGTCGCTGCCATTCTTGAGTTGGGAATGGGCTTCGATCCTGAATTTTCAGGGCGTCAGAACGTCTTGATGTCAGGTTTGATGATGGGGTTCAGTCGTGAAGAGATGGAACGACTCATGCCCAAAATCGAGGAATTTGCAGACATTGGTCATTACATTGATGAGCCGGTACGTGTTTACTCCAGTGGTATGCAAATGCGTTTGGCATTTGCAGTCGCTACATCGTCACGGCCTGATATTCTGATTGTGGATGAAGCGCTGTCAGTTGGGGACTCCCGTTTTCAGGCAAAATGCTATGCGCGTATTGCCGAGTACAAGGAGCAGGGGACTACCTTGCTGTTGGTCTCCCACAGTGCGGGTGATGTAGTACGCCAGTGTGACAGGGCAATATTTCTCAAGGATGGTGCCATCGAAATGGATGGCCCTGCCAGAGACGTGACCAACCTCTATATGGACGAGTTGTTTGGCAAGTCCGGTACCGTCAATCGGGATACAGAAGAGGATGATGTTGAATCCGAGTCATCTTCTGCCACGACAACTACAGGCATGTCGATCGCTTCCAGTAAGGACGTTTATGACACGCGACCCGGTTATCGCCCTGAAGAGTACCGTTGGGGGCAGGGGGGAGCACGCATTGTTGATTATCGGATCGAATGTGGTGGGGAAGAGTTTCCTTCTACCATTGAAGCCAATGAAGTCGTCAATTTTGAGGTCAAGGTCAAGTTTGATTATGATTTTGACAGCGTAGTGCCGGGAATCTTGATCAAGGCGCTTGATGGCCTCTTCCTTTATGGTACAAACTCCTTTTTAGCGTCGGACGGCAAGGAGCATATTGCGATCTCACGAGACGACGTCAAAGTATTCCGTTTCAGCTTTCCGTTGGATCTGAACAGCGGCGATTATCTCCTTTCCTTTGGAATTTCAGCCGGGAACCCGCATGCGGAGTTGACTCCATTAGATAGACGCTATGATTCCGTTATCTTGCACGTTAATAAGCCTATGGGCTTCTGGGGGATTGTAGATCTTAAATCTACATTCACCACCAGTCATTGATAATCAATAAAGTGAATGAATGACTACTCTTCTTGAACAGAAAGTCGCCGACTTGCCAGAAGTTTACCAAACCATCTATGGCCATCCTGAATGGGATACGAATGCTTCACGTGACTGCAATGAACGTTTAGGACTGATCGAACATCAGTACAGTGTGTTGTCTCATCAACTGGGTCGCCCCTTACGGGTTTTGGATCTGGGGTGTGCACAAGGTTTTTTCAGTCTTAGCCTTGCGGCAAAGGGAGCACATGTCACTGGTATTGATTTTCTGCCGCAAAATATTGCCGTTTGTCAGGCATTGGCAGATGAAAATCCGGGCTTTTCCGTTCAATTCAGAGAAGGGAAAATCGAAGAAGTCATAACGGTGTTGGAAGAAGGTGAATTCGACCTGGCGATTGGGTTGAGTGTTTTCCATCATATTGTTCACATGCATGGGCTTGCCAAAACGCGTGAATGGATCGATCGCCTGGCGACTGTTACCAGTGCGGTGATTCTCGAGCTGGCCGTCAAGGAAGAGCCTTTATATTGGTCAGTCTCGTTACCTGAAGACCCCAGTGAGCTCATTGCAAGTTGCGCGTTTTATCGTGTGCTGGAGCAATTTCCGACGCATTTGTCGGAAATTTCGCGCCCTCTTTACATTGTCAGTAACCACCTTTTGTTGCTTGAAAACTTCACGGGCGAATTCAAGTCATGGGCTTCTCAGCCCTATCGTGGGGCGGGTAATGCCCATCATGGGTCACGCCGTTATTACTGGGGAGAGCATTTTTTCGCCAAGGTATTTAACGGGGCACTCGTCACTGGTCAACAGCTCAAAGGGGATCGTGAGCGTAACACGCGTGAGCTTCAGCAAGAGCATGATTTTCTTTCAGCGCCGCCGGAGCATTTTGAAGTTCCCGAGCTGATTGCTTATGGCACGGATGATATTCTCCAATGGCTTATTGTTGAGTCATTTAATGGTGAATTATTAAGTGATCTGTTAGCCCGTCATGTCTCTATTAACAGAGAAATTATTCTGGGCAATCTGTTGAAACAGCTTGTTCTGTTGGAAAAAAATGGCCTTTATCACGATGATGTCCGTCCCTGGAATGTCATGATCTTTAGGGACGAAGCCTGCCGTCTTATTGATTTGGGGTCGATCTCCCCCCATCGCGTCGACTGTGATTGGCCTAAAAATCTAATACTTTCATTCATGGTATTCGTGAATGAACTTTATGGCATTCAAAGCTACTTTAACGGGTTACGTCGTTCAGCTCCCATCAATCCATTCAACTTGCCTGCAGCAATCCGTAATTGGCTCTATGCGGTTTGGAAAACACCCACTGAAGAGTGGAGCTATCAACTTTTAGAGACATTGTACGAGCAACGTGATGCCTTGCCTGATGCTTCCCATGGGATGACGGCGGTAGAGCAGTGGTTGAGCGCGCAGGAAGAAATTATCCTACAGAGCCAATCCGTATTATTGGATGTCTCCCATCAGCAGGCGCACTTGTTGCACCGTTCTTTGGATCATGAGGAACAGCAATCTTCGTTGATGGAACAGCAGATAGCGACAACACGGAAACATGATCGTTTGGAGAGGCGCTTTACTCATCTGATGGAAGAAGTGGCGCTACTGCAATCACGACACAATGAGCATCTTGATCTATCACGTAGTCTGACCGAACGTGTCGATAAGCTGACCGAAGATGAAGAGATAGTCATCCCCAAAACACCAGATGAAGAACGTACAGAACTTGAGCAGGCGTTACATGGACGCACTCAGGAATTGGATGAGGCACATGCTGAAATTCAACGTCTGGTTGATGAAAACCATCACTTTAGAAGCGAGCTCGACATTCTGCATAACAGTCGCTCTTGGAAGATAACCCGAGGATGCCGATATGTGGGTAATCAGCTAAGGAAACTGAAGCATGAAGGTATTGTTAAGCGTGTTAAAGCCTTGATTAAAAAAATCCTGCGACGAATTATTGAGTTTTTGCGTTACCACCCGCGTATCAAGGAGTGGTTCAAAAGCATGCTGCAACGCATAGGGTTATTCGCGTTGGCTGAGAAAGTGTATTGGAAACTTTACAAATCTCAGCAAAACCAGCCTGTGAGCATGGCTGAACATCAGATCAATACATTACAAATACAACTTGATCATCCTGATTACTTGCCGAACGAAGTACGTGATATTTTCAATTATTTAAAAAACAAGGGATGAGGATCTGAAGTGCACATTCTTATTGATCTTCAGGGATGCCAATCGGATAGTCGTATTCGTGGAGTAGGGCGCAGTACGCTCGAAATGAGCCACGCAATCATCCGGTTGGCGCAGAGCAAAGGGTACAGAGTTAGCGTATTACTCAATGGCATGTATCCGGTAAATAATATCAATGAGGTGAGAAGCCTCTTCAGCGATGTGCTGGTTCAGGAAGACATGTATGTTTTTTCTGCATTGGCACCTACCGCTTATTGTGTTGAAGACAATCATGATCGTGATAAAGCGGCAGAAGCGCAGAGGGCGATTGCCATTGCCAATATTCGACCCGATATCGTTTTTATTACCAACCTTTTTGAAGGCTATGTAGACGATTACACAGTGTCGATTCCAGATGTTGAAGTGCCATGGAAGACCGTCTGTGTTTGTCACGACCTTATCCCTTTGCTCAATAAACAGCGCTATTTGAGTGAGCCGCTTTTCAATGATTTCTACATGCGCAAGCTTGAAGAGTTTGAGCGTGCAGATGCGGTAGTCGCAACCTCGATTTCTACTGTGGGTGAAGTGCTGGCCAATACCCGCTTGCCTGAAGAGCGCGTAGTGGACATTTCATCCGCTGCGGGTCATGAATTCAAGAAGATCAACTATTCTGATGCCTATATCAAGGCATTTAGAAAGCGCCATAAACTCCCTAAAAAATATGTGCTTTCTCTTGCGATGATTGAGCCTCGCAAGAATGTAGAAGCATTGATTCAAGCCTATAGCATGCTGCCCAAAGCAGTGCAAAAAAGCTATCCCCTTGTCTTTGCTTACCGGATATATCCGGAGGATGTTGAGCGTTTGCAGGGCCTGGCCAAACAACATGGGTTGTCGCCTGATCGTTTGATCTTTACAGGATACCTTCCTGATGATGACCTGATAGCACTTTACAATCTATGTTCGTTGTTTGTATTTCCTTCACTTCATGAAGGATTTGGTTTGCCCGTTCTTGAGGCTATGCAGTGTGGTGCGCCTACGATTACATCCAACGTAACCAGTTTGCCTTACGTGATTGGTTGGGATGAAGCGACCTTCGATCCTTACGATGTCAATGATATCGCGCGTGTTTTGAAAAAAAGTTTAATGGATCAGGACTTTCATGCTCGTCTGAAAACACATGCCTTTGAACAGGCCAAGAATTTCTCTTGGGAAAAGACCGCGAGCACAGCCATGTCCGTGTTCGAGAAGGTGAATGCTGAACGCATCCAAACACCTATTGGGATTGATCAATATATCAACGAGCAAGTGAATAATATTCGGAATATTTCCTCGTTTGATGATGCATCGATGCTCGAAATGGCATGGTCGTTGGCACGTAATACTTTCGGTAAACATAATCGGAAACTGTTGGTGGATGTGTCAATCCTTAGGGAGCACGACGCAAAAACCGGCATACAGCGTGTATCTCGAAACATATTGCGTGAGTTGCTGAAAATTGATGTTCCCGGGTATCAGGTTGCTGCAGTGTACTATCGCTCGGGTGAATGTTACCGCTATGCCAACGACTTCATGAATACCAATTTCGGTACCCACTTTGGTGATGACGAACCTGTTCTCTTCACCAAAGATGATGTCATGGTTGTAACGGATCTGACAGCACACTTCTTTCCCGAGTTGAATAATGAGCTCGACCGCATCAGGAGTATAGGGACCAAAGCCTGCTTCGTGATTCACGACATCATGCCCATGAGGCACCCGGAATGGTCGTCTGAGGGAATCAACCGCGTATTCCCCATCTGGTTAACGTCATTGGCAGAACATGCGGATCGCCTGATTTGTGTTTCGGGTAGCGTTGCTGAAGAGGTACGCGGTTGGCTTGAAGAGAATTCCGATACGCTGAAACCAAATCCGGGGCTGGAGGTGTTCAACTTTCATTTGGGGGCCGATATTCCCCGGGAAAAAGACGCCGATGAATTGTCTGAGCAGCAGAAACAGTGGGTTAGGAAAGTGACGGAAATCCCCTGTTTTCTGATGGTAGGTACAATTGAACCTCGAAAAGGGCACGAGCAGGTGTTGAATGCCTTCGAATTGCTTTGGCAAAAAGGTGTACAGGCCAATTTATTTATTGTGGGTAAACCTGGCTGGATGGTAGATAGCCTGTGTCGCCGCATTCGACATCATCCACAAATAAACAAACATCTTTTCTGGCCAAAAGATGTTAGCGATGAGCTTTTGACCGAGCTGTATGATGCATGTTCTGCCTTGATCTTCGCTTCCTATGGTGAAGGATTTGGTTTGCCATTGATTGAAGCGGCTCAACGTAATTTGCCGGTGATTGTGCGCGACATACCTGTCTTCAGGGAAATTGGTCAACATGGCGCTTTCTTCTTCTCCGGTTTTGAAGCGAATGATATCGCGACGGCAATCACACAATGGATTGGCCTTTACCAGCGCAATGAACATCCAAAACCCGAGGATGTTCATTGGCTGACCTGGCGACAAAGCGCAGAGCTGTTGGTTGAGCAACTTCCACTGATTCCGGCTGAAAGAAACCGCCGTATGAGTGAATGTGTGGTCGAAAATGCAGTTGAGCAGCAATCCTGATGCCCGGTATACAATCATGAGCTTTTACGATTGAAGTGATATGGCCAAGGGTATTGATTCCCTTGGCCATATTCATGCCGTCAACAGGCTATCCATGGCAGGTGCGCTTTGAGGAATACTAGCGGCCAATATCCGCAACTGATGTACACTGCATATGACACAACGTCAGCTTGCCCATCAAGAGAGATACATCTAATGGCCGAATGCCATGAATTCTGATACCTCAACGCATGTGTCGGCAATCGCTCATTCTGACTTGGGAACAAACAATGCCCTTGGCTACGATGCCCGTTGGGTGGGAGAGCATGGTATTGGACGGTTTGCGCGCGAGATTCAATTACGCTGTGCCGGACTGGCGCCATTGTCATTAAAGGGCTCTCCCAGTAGCCCCTTGGACCCCATCAAAAGTGCCGCCTGGTTGTTGAAGCATCCGCATCATCGTCTATTTTCACCAGGTTATAATGCTCCCCTGTTCGGGGCTTCCCGTAGTATTTTTGTACTTCATGACCTCAATCATATAGAGCGCCCTGAAAGCCGTAGTTTCCTCAAATCTCTCTACTACAATGGCGTGATAAAGCGTGGATGTCGGCGCGCAATGCGGGTATTAACCGTATCTGAATATTCGCGTCAGAGGATATTGGCGTGGAGTGGTGTTTCCCCCGAGCGCGTTGTAAATGTCGGCAACGGAGTATCTGAAGTATTTACATCTCACGGAGAAAAGGGTGAAAAAGGTAAGGTAAAGGCATTGCTTCAGTCTGGATTGCCCAAAACACCCTCGTCGCGAAGCTCATTGCCGCCAACATATCCTCCTGGAAGAAAAAATACTCACGATCATGTGGGCTGTGTGCCAAAGGGGAAGGATGAAGGCTTGGGTTCAATGGATGTTGAGGATACTGTCAGCCATACGGCTGACGATGGCGGTTCTTTTTCCTATTTTTTGTGTGTAAGTAACCGGCGCCCTCACAAAAATGAAAAGGGATTGCTTAAGGGCTTCGCAAAAGCCGGTTTGCCGGATACCGTCAAATTGGTATTCACCGGTCATTTAACACTTGAACTTGATAGGGTGTTGAATGAATTGGGACTTGAAGGGCGTGTCCTTTTTACTGGCAAAGTCGATGATATGATGTTGGCAGTGCTCTATCGACAAGCACGTGCATTGTTGTTTCCATCATTCTACGAAGGGTTTGGTCTGCCTGTGGTGGAGTCCATGGCCTGCGGGACCCCTGTCATGACCTCTATAACGACCTCATTGCCAGAGATAGCAGGCGGAGCTGCCGTATTAGTAGATCCAAAAGATATCAATGCCATTGCCCACGCCATTGTTCGGCTCAACAATGATGATGATCTATGTCGCACCTTACGTCGTAAAGGACTCAAACGTGCGAAAGAGTTTAGTTGGGCAGCTGTTGCCACACGAGTTGAGTCAGCCCTGTTACAATGCCTGAAGTAATTCGGTGGCATATCGTTTTATGTATTCTCGTTAATGAATACGTTTTGAAATAGACAAGAAAAAATACGTGTCAGGAGATACAGGTGAGAGTGGCATTGGTGACTGACTGGCTGGTTTCATACGCCGGTTCTGAACGCGTTGAAGAAGCGATACTGAGGCTTTATCCG
>Ga0157360_1000711_pt1 | contig 12551 bp, 9 predicted proteins | sample AttlaeALBM1_FD_111483 | JGI IMG/M metagenome (GOLD analysis project Ga0157360, IMG submission 111483) | Fungus gardens microbial communities from leaf cutter ant in Ribeirão Preto, State of São Paulo, Brazil - Atta laevigata ALBM1 | ecosystem: Host-associated > Fungi > Mycelium > Unclassified ... | reverse complement strand
TCACGGCTTCCCGGTGCACGAAAGCACTATCAGAAGTATCTGCCTTTGATGCCTTTGGCAGTAGAGCAGTTTGATTTGTCTGCGTATGATGTCGTTATTTCGAGCTCCCATGCGGTGGCCAAAGGCGTGATTACAGGGCCCGATCAGTGCCATATCTGTTATTGCCATACACCTATGCGCTATGCCTGGGATTTTCAGCATCAGTATCTTAAGGGGGCAGGGCTTACGCATGGTATCAAGGGATTACTGGCCCGCTATTTACTGCACCGTTTGAGAAATTGGGATGTGATCAGTGCCAACCGGGTGGATCATTTTATTGCCAATTCCCGCTATATTGCACGTCGTATTGAAAAAGTGTATCGCCGGTCAGCACAGGTTGTATATCCCAATGTTGATACCGATGGCTTTCCGTTGAGGCAACAGAAAGAAGAGTTTTATTTGGTAGTATCCCGACTGGTGCCTTATAAGAAGGTGCCCTTGATTGTTGAGGCCTTTTCCCATATGCCTGACAAAAAGCTAGTCGTCATCGGAAGTGGAGACCAGCAGCAAGTTGATCAACTCACGCGCCAATTACCTGAGAATGTTGATTACCTCGGTTTTCAATCAGATGAAACTGTCAGGGAATACATGCAGCGAGCCAAGGCCTTTGTTTTCGCCGGCGAGGAGGATTTCGGAATAGTCCTGGTGGAAGCACAGGCCGCTGGTACACCCGTGATAGCCTATGATCATGGTGGGGCAAGCGAAACCGTAGTGGATGGGGTCACCGGTATTCTTTTTAGCGAACAAAGCGCACCTGCCCTTGTGGCTGCAGTGGATCGCTTTGACACCCATGGTGTTAAAGCCTTGGCCCAACAAATACGCGATCACGCTGAGACGTTTTCAGAAGCTGTCTTTGCAGCACGAATGCAACATTGTATAAACGCATGGTATTCGGGTACCACGCTTGACTGTAGCTTCCCGTCTGAAGAGACGCACAATGGCTAATCGTTCTGACCACACTTTGCGTTTTGGTAGAGATTGGCTCGTAGGCTTTTGTCTGCGATGTGCTGACCTGCTCTCTTTGATTATTGCCGGTCTGGCCGCTTATTGGTGGTTGTTCGGGCCGAGCCATTTTGTTTTTCATGAGCGTTACCAATGGGCCATGCTGGTAGGTGGGCTTATTCAGCTATGGCTTTTCCCACTCGTATCCGTTTATCAATCATGGCGAGGGCGTTGGCTGGCACTGATGATTTTCAGGTTGGTGTTGGCCTATGCCCTGTGGCTGCTGATAGCCGTCGTCGTCATGTTCAGTTTTCACCTTTTCGATTTTTCACGATTGTGGTTGGTGAGCTGGACGTTTTTGTCTGTTTCATTTTCACTGATTTTTCGCGCTATAGCGTATGCCGTAGCATTTCGTATACGCAGTCGTGGTAAAAATTTACGAAGCGTGTTGTTGATCGGTGATGCGGACTCTTGTCGGAGTGCCTACAAATCATTGAAACTCGACCGTAGCCGCAGTTTCGAAGTGACACGAGTTCTAGTCGTCAATTATGAGTTCAAGGAACACTTGCACAAGTTCAGTGGTGTCGTGGATAGCTATGATCCGAACTTGAATGTAGCTGTGTCTGAAGACGAAGTATGGGTCTGCATGCCGCTGTCAAAAGGAGAAGAAGCGCACCGTATCATTAACTCCCTGGACACCGTCACCGCCAATATCCGGTTGATGCCGACCATGTCCGATTTGCGTTTGATCAATCACAGTGCCTCTACGATAGCCGGCCTTTATTTGATTAACGTCAGCTGCTCCCCCATGACGGGTATCAGTCGGCTCAAAAAACGTATACTTGATGTCACGTTGTCATGTCTTATTCTTGTGCTGATTTCACCCCTGTTTTTCCTGGTCATGTTGTGTATCAGACTGGGCTCCGGTTCCCCCGTGTTTTATCGGCAGGAACGCGTGAGCTGGAATGGACATGCATTTCAAATGATGAAATTTCGCAGTATGGCTGTGGATAACGAAACACAGGGTGTGGAATGGGGCGGTGCCAAAGGTAAATCCGTGACCCGTTTTGGCTCGTTCATTCGACGCACAAGTATCGATGAATTGCCACAGTTTCTCAATGTGCTCAAGGGGGACATGTCCATTGTAGGACCCCGCCCAGAGCGTACAGTCTTTGTGGAACAATTTCAGTCTGAAATCCCCGGCTACATGCAAAAGCACTTGGTTAAAGCGGGTATTACGGGGTGGGCGCAAGTCAACGGCTGGCGAGGGGATACCAGTCTCGAAAAACGCATTGAAAATGATCTGTGGTATATCGAAAACTGGTCTATATGGCTGGATATTAAAATCATAATGCTTACGGCGATTAAAGTACTCTTCGATAAAAGTGCTTGTTAATTATTTTTCCAATACATACGTCGGCCTATCTTCAAGAAATCCTCAGGATGAAAGTATCAAACGGAAAACCTGCTTTTAGGGGGGGTTCTCATTTGATTCAAAATACTGATATTGTCATCCTGATGCCCTCTATTATCAGTCAATGTGGTATGGTTGCATGTAATTCTGTACTGCAACGTTGAGATACCCATTTCCCTTGTACTTCCCGCTCCGTTGGTTCCCTGCCCGGTTTACAGCAGTTTTTTCGTTGCGTTAGAACTGTATGGCCTGGAACGAGTAGGATGTGCACAACGTCAGCAGGGGATGTCACACCAACAGTAACCATTGGATATACCCTTATGCCTGCCGATCCTCTTCATCACTCATCGTCCACATCGGATGCAAATAAGCCTTTGCTCAGGCAACTCTCTGATATTGTGGGAGAGAAATATACGCTAACGAGCGACAGCTCGATGAGTCGTTTTTGTAAAGGGATTCGTTTTGGTCAGGGGCGTGCCTTGGCTGTCGTACAGCCTGGATCACTTGTTGAACAATGGCGTGTATTAAAGGCGTGTATCAGGGCGGATGTGATCGTGTTGATGCAGGCAGCCAATACCGGTGTCACCGGAGGGTCTACACCGGATGGCGATGATTATGATCGCGACATCGTGATTATCAGTACATTGCGTATGGATCAGGTGCATGTCATCCATGATGGCAAGCAGGTTATCTGCCTTCCTGGTGCTACGCTTTACCACTTGGAGAAAGTGTTGGCGCCGCTAGGGCGCGAGCCTCATTCCGTTATCGGTTCTTCCTGTATTGGTGCTTCCGTGATAGGTGGCGTGGCCAATAACTCAGGAGGTGCCTTAGTGAGACGCGGCCCAGCCTATACCGAGTTTTCGGTCTATGCGCAGTGTACGGAAGAGGGTGAGGTTACGCTGGTCAATCACCTTGGTATCGAGTTGGGACGTGATCCGGAGGAAATATTAACACGGTTGGAAAAAGGCGAGTTCACTGAGAGCGATATCTCTGATGAAGGGGCCGCTTCGGATCATCACTATGAACAGCATGTTCGAGAAGTAGACGCCGATACACCTGCTCGCTTCAATGCAGATCCTGCTCGCTTGCACGAAGCGTCGGGCAATGCGGGAAAGTTATGTCTCTTTGCTGTACGTATGGACACCTTTGAGCAAGAATCCTCGACTGTTTTTTATATTGGCTCCAATGAGACGACAGAACTCTCTGCACTTCGTCGTGCGCTGCTGGATCCCGAACGTGAGCTCCCCATTGCCTGTGAATATATGCATCGAAGCTGGTTTGATATCGCGGCTGATTATGGCAAAGACACTTTTCTGCTGATCGAAAAGTTTGGTACCGATAAAATACCGCAAATATTCGCCTTGAAAGGTAAAATCGATAGTTTCTTTGCGCGTCTGAACATTCATGGCGTATCGGATCGTATTGCGCAATGGGCATCCCGCTTGTTTCCCGACCATTTGCCCAAACGGATGAGAGCGTATCGTGATCGTTACGAACATCATCTGATGCTCAAAGTGCCCAATCATCAAGTGGCCTCTACACGGGAAGTACTGGCCAATATATTTGATGTTGGAGAGGGTGGTTTTTTCCAATGTACAGAGGAAGAGGGGAACAAAGCCTTTCTTCATCGTTTTGCGGCGGGAGGGTCAACGGTACGTTATCGTCTGATGAATCAGAAAGAGGTGGGTGACATTGTTGCGCTGGATGTGGCCTTGCGGAGAAATGACGAAGACTGGTTTGAGCAGTTGCCCGACGAGCTGAATAACCGATTGGTAAAAAAACTGTATTGTGGACATTTCCTGTGCCATGTCATGCATCAGGATTATGTGTTGAAAAAAGGGGAAAATAGCCTCGATTTCGAACATGCCATGTGGAAAATACTCGATCAACGAGGTGCCGAATATCCGGCAGAACATAATGTGGGCCACCTCTATAAGGCGAAGCCTGCTCTTAAGTCTCACTACATGGTGCTTGATCCCTGCAATTGTTTTAATCCCGGTATTGGTCAGACGTCAAAACTCAAGTATTGGGGGCATGAGAAAGGCAGCCTTGAGAACCGACAAAAGTCCAATTAACCCCGATACCTAAAGAATGCAGATCCACACAAGAAAACAAGAGTAAATCATGCAGGTCAGCCCTCACGTCTACAAGACACTATCTTCGCCGAATGATTTGAAACTCCACTGGTCGGTGAGGCTACTGGATTCACTGATTATCCTTTCATTGGTCATCGGTTATTTCATGATGTCCTTTGATCGTAATAGTGCCCAACATTTACTCTATGGAGCGGTGTTTGCAGGATTATTGTCGACCCTTCTACGAATATGCCTTGCAACACAGACAACGTTGATTCATGGGAAAACGATCAGCGGATCGACCATTCAAACGGTATATAAAGCGCCTTTGCAAAGCGTGGTCCTATTTGGTTTATCCACTCTATTATTGGCGGTTGCAGGTGTGTGGTGGGAAGTTGAGTACGGGGCATCCTGCCAGTTGGGCTGGATGAATGAAATGGCCTGGAAAGTCTCCGGTTATTGGCTATGTGCCACCGTACTGATTTTCTATTTTGGTGTATTCAAGGTCGAGCTTTTCCGCTACGTGAAGTCGTTACTGCCTATTCTCTGCTTGATAGGGGCAATGGCCCTTCTGGTGTCGGGATGTAAGCAATATTTGCATGGTGTCCAGCGTATTGAGCTAAAACTGGGGTATCCGGTGCCTGCCGGATTCATTCTAGCCTGCTTGTTGCTGGTAGCGCAGGTGGCCTCATCTTCCATTGTATGTCGTTGGCAACGCATGGCATATCTGGTCGTTATGACACTGATTACTGCAGTGCTTGTCACGCTGACGGGTACTCGTGATGCATTGCTGGTGCTTCTTTTGATTGTGGTTGGCCTGCTTTGGGAGTACCGGCATAGGCTTCCTGAAAGATTTCGTCAACCCTGGGTATACAGTCTTGTTGTATTGCTCGTTGCTGTTGTGTTGGGTGGTGCTTTTGCAGTACGTTTCGATCAGTTATGGGGTGACCTGAATGATTTTTTCCACGGAGTGCCTTCGGGATCAATGGGCGGGCGTTTCGTGATTTGGGAAGCCGGTATCCACGTCTTTCTTGAGAATCCCTGGGGCTATACAGGGAATGCCCGCTTTATGGCCGTTCAGGGGTTTCTACAACACATATTGGTCGGTCATGAATTTCTGGTGCCTCATATCATGTGGGCGGCCCAGCACCATATGCATAATGAATTGATCGAAGCGATGTCCCTGATGGGGGTGGTGGGTTTGCTGGCTGTGGTGCTGTTTTACATTACCTTTTTCATGGCTTCACGAAGAACCCTTATGCATCCGATGGGGCGTTGGCTATGGGCAGGTGTTATCGTTTTCGGGATGGCTGAGCCTATATTGAATTCAGACAAAACCGGACTTTGTTTGGCATTTATCATCCCTTTGTGTTTGGCGTGTTCACATGACACTTCCTCTCGTTAGCATCATCATTCCTGCATTTGGACGTGTCCGTTATCTGAAGGATGCGATTCGTAGTGCGTTGGCACAGGATTATCCTGCTGTAGAGGTCATTGTGATCGATGACAATGGTGGGGGAACGACGGATCAATGGGAGACGGCGGCTCTTTTGGCTGAATCCGAATTTGCCGATGTTGTTTATCTGATCAATCGCAATAATCTGGGTGTCGCGGCATCACGTAATAAAGCTGCTCATGCTGCACAGGGACAGTATCTGACTTTTCTGGATGATGATGATGTATTGATGCCTGAAAAAGTCTCCTGCCAGATGCGATCCATTCATGACGCACCTATTTCCATGACAGCCTATGAGGAGACGGATGAAGCTCTGCATCGTGTGAAGAGGCAACATCAGCCAGAGATTCGTTCGATCAGTGAATTTTTGACTCACAAGGTATTTTCACAGGCCACAACTCTACTTATCGAAAAAGCGCTATTTGAGCGAGTAGGTGGGTTTCCGGAAGACTTGTCCTATCGCGAAGACACCCTGCTAGTGATGAGTGCCTTGGCTCGGGCTGGTCAGCTGAATACAGTTGATAAGCCTTTGTTCAAGCATCGTGTTCATACGCAGGCCCGCTTGTCTCGCCGTCATCGTTCGCTGGAAGAGATGGCTCATATTCATCAGCGATGGTGTGAAGTGCAAGACCAGCTGTTGGCGCAAGTGGATGGCAAGGTTGCCCAGGGGGTTCGTTTCGAACGAGAGTATGGGTTCTTCAAGGAGAGTCGAAGTAACGGTGCACGCTTCAGCGCCCACTATATTCTTCGTCTTTTGGGGCTATGCTTGCAGGCTGGGCAGCTATCAAAAGTGTTTTCCATTCTTGTGAAGGCCGCCATTTGATAACGGCCGGCTGCACTCAATGCGCTTTCTTATTGAATAGTGGTTAAATAAGTGCATTTGCTTCGAGGAAGCATTGGCGTCTGATCAGCGCTGGTCAGAGACATGATCTGGACAAGGCGGGGCTGCTTGTTTTGGTAAGACTATAGTAACGAGGACCGAGGAATGCGATTTATCGCTGCTTCCAATTGTGTTTGGGAAAGGTTGTCGACCGGTCCATCAGTGATGATGATCGCATGAGGTTCCCCGGTGGGAATCCAATGCCCTTTGTATTCACGGTAAATACCGATAGTTGGCCGATCAAAGGCTGAGGCTATATGTAGAATGGCCGTATCCGGTGTAATAACAAATGCAGAATGCTTGATCAGAGCCGCACTATGGTGAATGGAGCGAGGGAGCTCTGGCAAGCTGACATGGGATGAACGCCTGGTCAACATAGTGGCTTTTTCTTCTCCGGCCGGGCTACATACCACGATCATGGGGAGGCGGTAGTGTTGCCACAGCTGCTGAATAATCATCTTTGCCGTATCCAGTCCTATTTGACGACTGGGTTGACTTCCATCCAGATTGATCACCCCATACGCCGCGTTGCCCTCACGTCGATGGCTGTTTAGCCACTGAACGACGTCATCCTCAATAGTATCAGGCAACGGAATTTCAAATCGTGCCGGAACATCGGCAATCCCGGCATCCTTCATCAGGCTAGACCAACACAGCGGTAGTGACACATCCTCCTCATAGAGTTGGCTGGCATGTGCACACACCGGAGCATAACAACGCAAGGAGGAATGGCTGATTTGAAGATTGTTTCTTGCCTGTAAAGTAGACACAAAAAGGGCGGTTGGCCGGCCATTTTTTATAGAAGCATCGATACAAAGATCAATACGACCATGAGCGCGGTTAATGGCTTTTGCTACTTTTCGGATAGCCCTCAGATCCCGCTCTTTAAGAGGGGGTATTGTATAAAGCGTGATATTGGATTGTTTTCCGTTATTGGCTGTCTCTTTGGACTGCTCAATTATCGGATCGAAAATCATCGCATTCTGATGGGAAGCCACAATGATAATGTGTTCCACTCCATAAACTTGCAGCGCGCGCATGATAGGAAATGCTGCCAGAGTGTCGCCAATCAGACGAGGAATGAAAATAACGGCGGTGCGTATTGACTCAACCGGACAAGGATCAGGTGTATAGTCATAGCGTTTGGCTTGTAGCCATTTGGCGAGCCGACGCTCCCAGTCTTTAATAAGCGACATAAACATTTTTGCCAGACGTCATTGGCTCTGGGCAACGGGGTGTTGCTGATAAAACGCTAAATACCATTCAACAAAACGTGCCACGCCTTCGCGAATGGATGTAGACGATTGATAACCAGTGGCTTCGCTAAGTGCAGAGGTATCGGCAAAGGTATTGGGAATATCACCGGGCTGCATGGGAAGCAGCTCCTGTTGGGCTTCTTTTCCCAATGCCTCCTCCAGCGCTTTGATATAGTCGGTGAGCTTTTCGGGGTGACCATTGCCGATATTGAACAATCGAAAAGGTGCATCGCTGGTATCTGGGCTCGGCTCTGCGGGATCCCAATGCGGTGCTGGCGCTGCAATATGTTCAGCCGCTCTTAAAATGCCTTCGACGATATCATCGATATAAGTGAAATCGCGCGATTGCTTACCGTATCCATATACGGGGATGGGCTCATCATCCAGAATCTTTTTGGTAAATTTGAAGAGTGCCATATCCGGACGCCCCCACGGGCCGTACACGGTAAAAAAGCGCAGGCCCGTCATGGGGATGTTATAAAGATGAGCATAGCTGTGCGCCATGACCTCATTGGCCCGCTTCGTTGCGGCATACAGCTGTTGCGGATGTCCGACTTCCTGATCTTCTGTGAAGGGCATCCGGGTATTGCTGCCATAAACGCTACTGCTGCTGGCATATATCAGATGGCTAATTCTTGTTTGGCGGCATCCTTCCAGAATATTGCCAAAACCAACCAGGTTGCTATCAATATATGCCTGTGGATTCGATAGGGAATAACGTACCCCCGCCTGTGCGGCCAAATGAATAACGCGATCGAACTCATGGCTTGAAAAGCAGCTTTCCATGGCGGCTCTGTCAGCAATATCCACTCGCAGAAACGTATATGTGCCTTTCGCAGAGGCGGCCGTTTTTTCCAGCTCGGCAAGGCGGGCTTCCTTGAGCGAGGGATCATAGTATTCATTGACGTTATCAATACCGACAACGTCTTCACCTTGTGAAAGAAGCCGCTGTGCTACATGGAAGCCGATAAAACCGGCATTTCCGGTCACAAGATATTTCATGAATGGGATGTTCCTTAAAATAAAGTCCTTTGCAGCCAAGAGCTCTATGGATATGGCTGCCTAGTCTAGCGAATTCTGAAAAAAAAATCCTGTGGCAATCCTCTTGGTCGGGGTGAATGCCTACATGGTTCTGCTTCTGTCCACTTTTATTCAGGAAAGAAGGGGGATTCCCTTGTGCGACTCACCTTGTCTGGAGTGGATGTCGATCAGGCGTCAAATTGCTTCCCGTGGATTGACACTTTAGACACCGCGCCGTAAAAATAGCGTCAAATACTTTGTTTATAGACCCTTGGTTTCAGAACTCTGGTTCCAAAACTCTGGTTGCAGAAATGCGGTGTGTTCTTTTTATTTGGACATGTTCGATGTGAATACTGTTCAGCCTGAGGCAGTGGCTTTTTCATCTCTCGTTAACGTGGCGTTGATGGCTATCCTGTTATCGACAGCGGGCATGAATAATCATCAGTATCGCCCTGGCAACACTTTTCGTGGCATAAATATCAGGAAACGGCATGGCCTTTCATCGAATCACGGCTATCGGGCAACCCTCTTTCTCCCAGTCATCTCTGTATTGTATGAAGGCAGATGCAGCATTGCCTAAAGAGCTTCATTTTGTTGACGATACATCTACACGTGAATTTACTCGTGTAGGGAGTAGTTTGTTTCTACGCTCTGAAGATCAGCAGTTGTTGGGTAAGTGGGTGGCTGATAAATATGATCGTCATCAGCACTTGAGGAAGTGGTTTGGGCGCGATCTTCTATCCAAGCGCTTGATCGGGCACTATGATGCGCGTCGCGAGTACGAAAGTGCACAAGTCCTGAAGTCCTGTGGCCAGCGGGTTATCTCGTGCCATGGTTATGGGGTTGCCTGTAATCCTTTGAATGAATATGGATCGCTCTACCTGATGGAATACCGGCCTGAGTCGGTTTCCGGCAACGTGTATTTTTCTTCCCTGAAAGAAGAGGCGCAATGGCAATTCTTTGGAAGAATGATGGCATTGGCGATCGATCTGGCCAATCACGGGTATTTTCATACTGATTTTCACTATGGGAATATTTTGGTAGAACCATCGGACACATTGGTCTGGATTGATACCCATGTAAAGCCGCTCTCTCACGTTCCTCATCACAAGGCGCGTCAGCTGTTCAACATGATTAGCCCTACCAAATTGGGAGGGGAGTCCTTCGCGGAGGAGGCACGCCAGCGATTGGCAAGTCACTTTCCTGAAGTCAGGGCGTTAATGCTGCAGGAAAAACGTCTTCATGAGCGTTAGGAATCATGCCTGTGCCATTATAGTTCTCCCAAGGATATGATGTCTCTTGAAGGGAGCCTAAGGCAATGCATTAAAAGCCCCCCCTCAGTAGCAATGGAAATTGAACAAGGTGACGAATAGCTTTCCCTCGCTTGTGACTGCGATCTTCATCATCCTTCACTTATACTGCTGCGATATTCATTGACGATAAGGTTCGATATACAACATGTGTGCCAAACGTTTCGCTTTCATTATGAAGGACCTTTACGGTGGAGGTGCTGAAAAATCGTTGCTCTATACGGCGGATGAGCTTAGAAAGCGTGGCAATGAGGTGCGCTTTTATATTATGCGTGATTTTATCGAGCAGCCGATTCCGCCCGGTTTGGATATCATCAATCTCGCTATCCACAATCGTTTTACTCGGGCATTCAATACCGTCTGGGTTGAGAAATGGCAGGCTCGGCAAATTGAAAAAGGAATGCGTGATTTTGCACCGGATACGGTATTTTCCTGTTCGGCAGATAAAATCACCCGCCATATACGTCATCCCAACGTCTATTTTCTGATTCGAAGTGACATTACCTCCACACCCATGTCAGATGAGCGCCGTATCAAGCGTTATGAGAAAGCATGCCTTTTCTATAATCAACGACAAGTGCTTGCCGTCTCCAATGGCGTGTTGGAGAACCTTCTCGATATCGTCAGGCTAAAGCCGTCTTTTTCCAAGGCGATATATACCCCTTATGATCCCACGCCTTTTCGTGAAATGGCCGCAGAGCCAACAGCCTTGCCTGCTCCTGAATATATTCTGAGTTTGGGTTCACTGGAAAAACGTAAACGTCATGATCGGCTGTTAAGAGCCTATGCGGCCAGTGGGGTGAAAACGCCCCTCGTCATTCTGGGTAAGGGTAAGCCGGAGGATGTCGAACGAGTACAGCACCTGATACGGGAAAATGGGGTGGAAGATAGGGTGATCATGCAGGATTTCCGCAAAAATCCTTATCCCCTGATTGAAAAGGCACGCTTTCTGGTCTGTACTTCCGATGCTGAAGGGTTACCTCGAGCATTGGTAGAATCTTTGCTATTGAAAACACCGATTGTCAGTGTGGACTGTCCGTCCGGGCCGAAAGAGATCCTGACTCATGAGCTAGCGAATTTTCTGGTGGCGCGTGAGGATGAAGAAGGGTTGGCAAACGCCATAAAGCGAATGGATGCCGCTCCCGTAAAAATCGATGACAGATACATTGAACCCTATCTGCCCAATGTCGTTCTGCCTCAGTACGAGGCCTTGTAAACGTAGAGTATCCTCATGGAGGAGCTTGTCATGCTTGATCGCCCGGTTTCACTGCTGGTTTTTACTGATCTGGATGGGTCGTTACTGGATCACAATACATATCAGTGGGCCGCGGCTCAGCAGGGGTTGGATGCATTGCAAACTGCCGGCATCCCCATCATCATCATGAGCAGTAAAACGGCTGTTGAAATTGACTCTCTGGCCAGTCAGCTTGGCCTTGCGGACTATCCCTACAGTGCTGAAAACGGGGCCGTTATTCACTTACCCTTGCACTGCAACCGGCATACTCCCGATTGTGATTCATCGGGTGTCATTACGCTCGGTAGCGGTGCTGACAAGCTACATGCAACGCTTGAAGCATTGCGGGCGCAAGGGTTTGCGTTCGAAGGCTTCAGTGATGTATCTGCTCAAATGGTTGCTGAATGGACGGGGCTTTCTCTCGATAAAGCCAGTCAGGCTCAGCAACGGGAAGCCAGTGAGCCTCTGCGCTGGCTAGGTGATGAAGCCTCTCTACACCGTTTTCGTCAGGCATTGGATATAGAGGGGTTCGCGCTTCAGCGCGGTGGACGTTTCTATCATGTCATGCCTCTTGGTACGAATAAAGGGGTCGCTTTGCAGTGGTTGATGAATTATTACCGGGCACAGCATGAGCCCCGTAAATGTGGCGCTTCCTTAAAGGCATTGGCTCTAGGAGATGGTGAAAATGATCTGTCAATGCTGATGGCTGCCGATTATGGCGTTTTGATCCGCAGTCCTGCTGGCTCTCTTCCTCAAGTCGATTCCTTGCCTGATTCCATTTATAAAACACGTAGATTTGGCCCAGAAGGGTGGATGGAAGGGATGCGTTATTGGTACCGCGGCCTGGTCACCTGAATTGTCACATATCCCGGTTATCTTACGGGTAAAGGGTTCACGATATGCTAAACCTTGCTTATATCTACGC
>Ga0157360_1000707_pt1 | contig 12577 bp, 11 predicted proteins | sample AttlaeALBM1_FD_111483 | JGI IMG/M metagenome (GOLD analysis project Ga0157360, IMG submission 111483) | Fungus gardens microbial communities from leaf cutter ant in Ribeirão Preto, State of São Paulo, Brazil - Atta laevigata ALBM1 | ecosystem: Host-associated > Fungi > Mycelium > Unclassified ... | reverse complement strand
TTTCGGCTGTGCATATGATAGGCACATTATTCTGATGGCGTTGAGTATATGCGTCCGTAAGATATATGGCGTATACTCATTGTAACAGTCAGAACTCAAAGAGTATTTGCAAATGAAAGCCATGCTTGTTGAAGCGTTCGGACAGGTACCGGTTATTACCGATGTACGCGATCCAGAACCTGGTTCTGATGGCGTCATCATCAAGGTTGAGGCAACCGGTCTTTGCCGGAGCGACTGGCATGGCTGGAAAGGCCATGACAGCGATATAAAACTGCCCCATGTCCCCGGACACGAGTTCGCGGGTGTTGTGGTGGAGACTGGGTCGTCTGTTACGCGGTTCCGCTCAGGAGATCGGGTGACCGTTCCGTTTATTGCCGCCTGCGGTCGATGCTCCGAGTGCCAATCAGGTAATCAGCAAGTATGTGAAACGCAGTTCCAACCGGGCTTTACTCACTGGGGATCCTTTGCAGAATACGTGGCAATAGGCCGGGCAGATAACAATCTGGTGCGCTTGCCTGAGGATATGAATTATGCGACGGCTGCCAGTCTTGGCTGTCGTTTTGCCACCTCCTTTCGTGCCGTCGTTGACCAGGGACGTGTGCGCGGGGGTGAATGGGTTGCGGTACATGGTGCAGGAGGAGTAGGCCTTTCTGCCATAATGATCGCCTCTGCACTGGGAGCTCAGGTAATCGCCATTGACATTGCTGAATCCAAGCTAGTACGAGCCCGGGAACTGGGCGCCTGTGCCACGGTGAATTCTAGAGTAGTACCCTCTGTCTCCGAAGCCATACGCGATATAAGTCGCGGAGGAGTCCACGCATCGATCGATGCGCTTGGCAGCCGTGAAACATGCTACAATTCAGTGTGCAGCCTTCGGCGTCGTGGTCGTCACGTTCAGGTGGGTCTGATGCTTGGTGACGACACTCGTGCAGAAGTACCAATGGCGCAGATAATTGCGCATGAGCTTGAAATTGTTGGTAGCCACGGCATGCAGGCCTGGCGTTACGAGGATATGCTGAAGATGATTCTTGCAGGAACCCTCAAGCCTGAACAACTCCTGGGAAATACTGTCACGCTTCAGGATGCCATTCCGCTTCTGACATCCATGGATCTCAACCCTCCTGACGGCATTACGATCATCAATCCCTGATTTCATGTCCTCCATGCCGCGATTGCCGGATATTTTCAACAGAAAGTAGGTTCTGCTAGGTCTTGAGGTAATCTGAGGCAGCTGCGATGCAGATCACTGAGAAGAAGGAAGCGGCGGTTTTCTCGTATCGGGTGGCAATGGCTCTCCACTCTTAGAGGCGAGCCCAAAAAATTTTCCACCAGGTTGACGACTTCGATAGGCCCATTTGGGTCCCGAAAGGGACGGCTCATTTTGTTTGGTCGGCATGACTTGCCGCGAGCCTCTGCTCCACAAATCTTCACGAAACCGGTTTGAGGCATATCCCCGGTCACAGACGGCAGTTCGTGCGCCTGTCCCGGGGTCAGTGTAAACGACAGGGCTTTTCCGCGCCCGTCGGCTGCTAAGCAGACCTACTGCATCTTCAAGACCTTAACAGCCTCTAGCTGCATACGGACGTTGTCAGAGCAGGATGGGCCCTTCATCCTCGTTGTTTGATTCCCAGTTCGCCGGGTAGAAAATACCGAAACGGGCGGCCAGCTCTTTCTGGCGCTCTTCGTATATAATCCCGTTTTTAAGGCCTTCAGGTCCCAGCAGTGAGGGAAATTTCTGCAGGATCCCGCCTGTTTCACTGTTCCAGACAGGGTTGAAACTCATGCCGACTAAACCGGCCGCTTCGACCCGCGACTTGAAAATATCCGTACAAAAGCACCTGAGCGAATCCCCGAAAAGGGTTGTTCTGAATACGGGAGGCGCACCGATAATCTTCTCCTCATGAAACATCCACTTTTTGATGTCCGACCACACGAGCGGGATGTTTTCGCCATAGCTTGCGCTTGTGCCCTCAAGCCGCTCCATATCCAGGCAATCAAGAAACTCTGTGCAGTTGAACCAGGCATAGTCTCCGTAAGCGGAGCGGATGGGCAGCATCTCGGCACATTGATCGATCAGTTCTCGCAGTTGCTCGGTCGCATGCGGCGTAAAGGCGACCGCATTGGGCCCGAAGCCAACGATATCTGCAGGAACGAAAGGGGAGAAGATTTTTGTTTCAGGTGGATGCCAAGGGCCAGCTGAACGCTTTTTCAATCTCTCCACAACACCATCATATTCGCCCTTGGTAGCGATTGCCAAATGACCGACAGGGCCCTCATTCGCGATTTCGTAAATGGTCAGGCTCATTACTGGTTGTACTCTCCTATGAAGGCCTTCTCTGCGGTCCGCATTATAGTCTGGGCAATATCGGCTTTTACGTCACCGCTGTCATAGGTGAGATTGTCGCAGAACGTACGGAGGGAATTCATAACATAATCCCTGCCCGCCTTGAGACAGGCCCAGAAGTTTTCGACGAGATGTCGGTGCCGATAGGCCCATTTCGGGCAGGCGACGGGAGCCTCATTGCGTTTTGGCGGGATGACCGGGCGTGTCCCATAGGGCCTCGCGAAACTGGGTCGAGGCATAGCTCCGATCGCAGACAACGTAACGTGGGGCGTGCGGTAATGCGTCAAAGAGCGCCATGGCTGGAGGGAGCTCATGTGCCTGACCTGGCGTCAGGGTGAATAACAGGCAGGGCTTTTCCGCGTCCGTCTATGGCGATACAGACCTTGCTGCCGAAGCCTCCACGTGAACGGCCAAGTGCTTCACGATCGCTCCGCCTGCCTTTGAATCCCCCTTTTTAGCGGCTCCCGCCGCCTTGTGATGAGCCCGAATGTTCGTGCCATCGAGGAGGACCATGCCGAGTAACGGGTCACGGTCTTTCAATCGCTCAAAAAGAGCCTCCCAGATCCCGAGTTTCGTCCAGCGGAGGAAAAGCTGCGCTGCGGTCCACTACGGGCCAAGTTCAGACGGGACGGAGCGCCATTTCGAGCCGTTCTGGTGGCGCCGGAATATGGCCGATATGGTCCGACGAACGTCGCGCGGCGGCGTCTTGTCTTTAGGGCGAACGGCCTCAATCAAGGGCTCCCAGACCTGCCATGCTTCATCGGAAATCACAGACTGCATCGTACTCATTACACAGAACTATACACCCAAACGTGGCTTTCAAGACCTAACAGGCCTTAAAAACAAGACTATTGCAGTACATATTAAAATTCAGAGAAATATAAATTCTCAATGCATCATATAATTATATTATAAATATAATTATATACCATTCTTATAATCGAGTTTTATTGATTGGGTGATTATCGGTCGCATGACCCGCTTTGTGCGTTGACAGAGTGTCGGGTGCTCTCCGTGCGTCGCGCAGAATGCCCGAGATCCTTGTCAGATAGGAGGGCCCAGATAATGGCACATATTGCATTTTCCGATCACACCGACAGTTTCTTTATCCCTTGTGTAACGCTGATTGGTCCTGGCTGTGCCAAACAGGCAGGGAGCCGCGCCAAGGCTTTGGGGGCGAAAAGAGCGCTGATCGTTACCGATGCCGGACTCAAGAAAATGGGTGTGGCCGACTTGATCTCAGGTTATCTGCTTGAAGATGGGCTGGAAACCGTCATTTTTGCAGGAGCGGAGCCAAATCCGACTGACACCAATGTTCATGACGGTGTTCGCCTGTTTCAGGAAAGCGGTTGTGATTTTATTGTTTCGCTCGGCGGTGGCTCAGCGCATGATTGCGCCAAAGGTATTGGTCTGGTGACTGCTGGAGGAGGGAATATCCGGGATTACGAAGGTGTTGACCAGTCCAGAGTTCCCATGACGCCCTTGATCGCCATTAACACGACAGCCGGTACGGCTTCGGAAATGACGCGTTTCTGTATCATCACAAATTCGCAGACCCATGTGAAAATGGCGATCGTCGACTGGCGGTGCACCCCCCTGATTGCCATTGATGATCCAGCCCTGATGGTTGCCATGCCTCCTGGTCTGACTGCCGCAACAGGTATGGATGCCCTTACTCACGCGGTTGAGGCCTATGTTTCCACTGCGGCAACACCCATTACCGACGCCTGTGCCGAGAAAGCTATCAGCTTGATTGCAGAACATCTTGCGAGAGCTGTAGGCCACGGCGAGAACATGGAGGCCCGGATAGCCATGTGCTATGCGCAATACCTCGCAGGCATGGCGTTCAACAACGCGTCTCTGGGCTATGTTCACGCTATGGCACATCAACTGGGCGGTTTCTATAACCTGCCCCACGGCGTATGCAATGCTGTCCTTCTCCCCCACGTCTGTCGTTTCAATCTTATCTCTGCTGCAGATCGCTATGCACGTATCGCCCATTTGCTTGGGGTCCCTACCGATCTGATGAGCCGTGATGAAGCCGCCGAGGCTGCTATTGATGCAATAAGTCATATGGCTCGGTCTCTCGGTATTCCTGCGGGACTTTCGGAACTTGGTGTGAAAGCCAAAGATCACCGTGTCATGGCTGAAAATGCCCAGAAAGATGCCTGTATGCTGACCAATCCACGCAAGGCAACGCTTGATCAGATCATAGGTGTCTTCGAAGCCGCGATGTGAGGTTTCCCACCCCAGCGGCTTAGCGAAGCCGCTGGGGCACCAGTCTTTCTTCGTGCAACCCTCCCCAGGAATTACGGTTCCTGCTAAAGGATGATGAGGGCAGATAATGACACGCGGCAAAGAGACTGGGCACCGATCAGATGCAGACGGACCGTCCTGTATTTATCCAGAAGAATGCGCTTCCCATGTTCTGATCGATACGCTTCGCCAGAAGCAATCAATCTGGGAAGCTACCCCCCTCAACCAGCGGATCAGATCCCTCCGCCGCTTGCGCAAAGCACTGTTCCTTAATACGCGCAGCTTTGTGAAGCTGATTCCCGATCATGCTCCTGCGGATGTGATTACTTCGGAAATCATGCCGCTTCTGGCTGCTGTTCGCTTCCTGGAAAGAGAAGCCGGCAGTCTTCTCAAAACTGTTTCCCTCTCATCATTCGGGCGACCTGTCTGGCTTTGGGGTGTCAGAAGCTCTGTCAGGCGCAAAGCTCTGGGAGCCGTACTCATACTGGCGCCAGACAATTACCCTCTAATGCTGGCTGCGGTGCAGTGCCTCCAGGCGCTGGTTGCAGGCAATGCTGTCGCGCTGAAACCCGCACCGGGGCGCACTGCCCTGCTGGAGCATTTTGTGACATTGCTCATGCGTGCCGGATTTCCTGAAGGCATTATCCGACTTGTTCCGGAAGATGCAGGTCCGGAAGCAACGGAAGCAGGATTCGATCTGATTATGCTCACAGGCTCGGAAGAAACAGGAAAAAAGGTTGTCCAGGCGGCAGCCAGAACACTCACACCGACCATCCTGGAGCTTTCAGGCGCTGACCCCGTTTTCGTTCTCCCTTCTGCCAACATTCCTCTGGTTGCAAATGCACTGCATTTTGGCCTGACCCTCAACAGGGGGGCTACCTGCATTGCACCAAGGCGGGTCTTCGTACCCAGACATCGCCTGGATATGCTTGAGGCACGTCTGTCGGCACTTCTGGCTCGCAACGGACGGAATATCAAACCTGGGCAGGATCGAAAGCTCATCGATCTTATCTACACTATAACCCGATCAGGTGGGCGTGCGAGACAGGTAGGCCCGGCTACGCTCCTCGTCATCGAGGCCCCGCAGGCTCATCTGGTCGATATTGATCTCTTCGCGCCATGGCTCGCCCTGATTGCCGTGGATGACACTGACGAAGCTGTCCAGCTCGAAGACAGGGCACGACATGCTCTGGGCGCAAGCATCTTTGGCGACGAAAAAGAAGCCAGGAAACTGGCTCAAAAATTGCCGGCAGGCACGATCACAATCAATGACCTCATTGTTCCGAGTGCCGATCCGAGACTTCCTTTCGGTGGAGCACGTGCGAGCGGTTATGGGGTAACCCGTGGCAGAGAGGGGTTACTGGCTTTGACACGCCCGGTCTCTGTTTCGATGCGCAGGAAAGGTGCCTTTCATCTTCTGACAAGGGTCAGATTCTGGCACGGAAGATAATTGCGGCGCTGTCTGGAACCCAGACGATCACAATTCGTTGAGCCGATAGGTCCAACTGTCATGTCTGCGCATTATGCAAGATATGGCGCAGCGGCCCAATAACTTATGACGCTTCCGCGAGCGGGTTCCGATCGGGTTCGTCTGTCAGGAAGGATCTTCCGCCAAATGGCCCTCTCACTCCTTCCGGCATCAATCCTTGCCGATCCGTCGCTTGCCTCCAAACATATCGCCGTCATAGGTGCCGGCCCCGGCGGCCTCGCCTCCGCCATGTTGCTCGCTCACGCAGGCGCAAAAGTTACGCTCTACGAGAAAGGTGACAAGATCGGCGGGCGTTCGTCATGCCTCGAAATTGAGGGATTTCGTTTCGATACCGGCCCAACATTTTTTCTGTATCCCGACATCATCAGAGAGATATTCAGTCGATGCGGCTTTGCCTTTGACGAGATGGTAAAACTGACAAGGCTTGAGCATCTTTACGATCTCGTTTTTGAAGACGGTCCGTCACTGAGTCTGACAACAGATCCTCAAGCGCTTGAGAAGGAGATTGCAAAGATCTCCGTCGAGGACTCCCGTCAGGTTCACCGGTTCCTTGAAAATAACCGTGGCAAGTTCGCACGCTTTATTTCTCCCCTCCAGCGCCCCTTCAATTCATGGCTGGATATGATCAAACCCGACATGATACGGGCTTTGCCGGTGCTCTCGCCCCTTTCTTCCATTGACAAGGATCTGTCACGCTATTTCAGGGATCCGAGGACCAGGCTGGCCTTTTCCTTCCAGAGTAAATATCTGGGCATGTCGCCTTACAGATGTCCGTCGCTTTTCACAATCCTGAGTTTCATGGAACACGAATACGGCATCTATCATCCGCAGGGTGGCACAGGTGCCGTCATGTCAGCCATGGCCAAGGCAGCTGAGAAACTCGGGGTGACGATCAGGCTCAATACGGGTGTCGAGACAATCGATACCAGAGATGGCAGAGCCGTAGGTGTCCGGTCCTCCTTGGGATCCCAGCCTGTCGATGCCGTGGTCGTCAATGGCGATTTTGCCCGGACAATCCAGACCTTGCTGCCTGACAAGGCACGTCGCAAATGGAGCAATGAGGCTCTGGCGAGGAAGAAATACTCCTGTTCGACCTTCATGATGTATCTCGGTTTACGCGGTGAGATGCCGGAAAAAGCGCATCATACGATCTTTCTTTCCAGAGATTACGAGAGCAACTTCACCGAGATCGAGGAAGGAAAACAGATTTCCAGTCGGGCATCGCTCTATGTCCAGAATGCAGGCGTTACCGATCCCAGTCTCGCACCTGAAGGCTGCACTGCCCTTTATGTGCTGATGCCCGTTGGCCATCTTCGCGAGGATGGTCTGGAGTGGGATACCAGATCGACCGAGCGTGCTCGCCGTATCGTTTTCGACCGGCTGAGAGACGCTGGATTTGGCGAGATTGAAGAACGGATCATGGTCGAAAAAACCGTCACGCCGCGTGACTGGCAGGAAAATCATGACGTCCATCGTGGAGCCGTCTTCAATCTTGCGCATTCACTTGGTCAGATGTTGCACAGGCGCCCTCACAACCGGTTCGAGGATGTCGCCGGAGTCTATCTCGCCGGTGGCGGTACTCACCCCGGAAGTGGTCTGCCCGTCATTTTTGAAGGCGCAAGAATAAGCGCCGATCTTCTGATCAGCGATCTCGCAAAAACGCGGTCGCCCATGACCGAGACCAAAATGTCCGATCTCACACTGATGCCGGAGTGCTCACGCGGATGACCGCAGCTCACAAAGCAAACACCGGAGTCAGAGGTGCCGAGCGCGCGCCTGTGATCATAATCGGTGCCGGGTTGGGTGGCCTAGCGTCCGCCTGTACACTAAGCGCAAGAGGACACAAGGTCGTCGTTTGCGAGGCCAATGACTGGACGGGTGGCAAGGCTGCGGAATGGCAGCAGGATGGTTTCCGGTTCGATATGGGGCCAACAATCCTCACTCTTCCTTCCGTGCTCGGACGTATCTTTGGTGAAAGCGGACTACGCCTCGACGAAAGGCTCGATCTGCGACGTCTCGATCCTCAATGGCGTTGCTTCTTCGATAATGGATCGCCCATCGATCTCGTTGAAAATGTCACCCTCATGGCGGCAGAGCTGGAAAAACGTCATTCCGGCGATGGTAAAGGTTACGAAGATCTTCTTGCAGTAAGCGAGAAGCTGCATGAGATCTCACGCCGCTTTGTTTTCTGGAAATCCGTTGGTGGGTTGAAAGATACACTCAACCTACGCGAGACTCTTTCACCCGAAACCATCCGCGACGTGCTTGCTTTGCGTATGCACGCGACGCTTGGAAGCGAAATACGCAAGCGTATTGGTAATCCCCAGGCGGTCCAAATTTTCGATCACTTCACGCAATATGTCGGTTCAAACCCTCTGCAGGCTCCGGCTGTGCTGACCGGTATTGCCCACATGCAGATGGATGAGGGTATCTGGTATCCGATAGGCGGTACCCGCGCCGTGCCCCAGGCCCTGCGGCGTTTTGCCGAAGAAAATGGCGTGATATTTCGCACGAACTGCCGCATCTCACGCATTCTGCATGATGCACGAAGGGTTCATGGCGTCGTGACCGAGCAGGGCGAAGTATTGGCCGCATCTGCTGTCGTATCGAATATGGATACAGTGCGTACGATGCGGGAACTGATCGACCGGGACAAAGCACCACGCGCTTACAGACAGTTCATGCGCCAGTGGAAACATCGTGAACCCGCCTGCTCCGGTGTCGTACTCTATCTTGGTCTTGACCGGCGATACGAGCATCTCGCACATCATAATTTTGTCTTCTCACGCAATGCCGAAGAAGAATTTGAAGCGATCTACAAACATGGTCGTCCCGCTCCGGATCCAACCTGTTATCTTGCGGCACCGGCCCGTACCGAACCGGGGACGGCACCAGCTGGTGGCGAGGCACTTTATGTGCTGGTACATACCCCTTATCTCCGACCGGGCCAGAACTGGACAGAACTCTACCCGGAATATCGTCAGATCATTCTGGACAAACTCAAACGATCCGGTGGGATGCCGGATCTGGAATCCCGCATTGTAACAGAACATCATCTGACACCGATGGATATTCATAGGCGTTACTCCCCGCAGGCAGGAGCAATCTACGGTTTGGCCAGTCATGGTCGTCTTGCTGGGGGGTTCAAGCCTGCAAATCGTTCAGACGGCCTTGCCGGGCTCTACATGGCAGGTGGCAGTGCACATCCCGGACCTGGCATGCCCATGGCATTGATGTCCGGCTGGATTGCCGCAGATTGCCTTGATCAGGATCGACGTAAAAATCCGGATTATGTCTCTTCCCATGCCGTCTGATCTTGCAACGGCCTTTGGTCGCTCGCCTTTTATTACATATTGGGTTGCTCGTGCTCTTCGACAACGTATCAGACAGAATTTCAACCTGGTGCGCTATAGCGGTGTCTTTCCGTCAATTGAGCGGGACCGTGGCATCATACTCTATGCCAACCATCCCTCCTGGTGGGACCCGGCGGTCTTCTCACTCATCCAGCAGAGTTTCATGGGTGGGAAACCAGGTTTTGGTCCGATCGACGCCCGGTCGATCGATCGGTATCCCCTGCTTCGCAAAGCGGGGTTTCTGCCTCTTGATTCACAATCCAGATCCTCAATCAGAGCCTTGCTCAATGCTTCCCAGAGTATTCTGCGGGCCGGTGGCGCCTTCTGGATAACCGCTCAGGGCGCATTCACCGATGTTCGGACGCGCCCATGCCTACTGCAACCAGGTCTTGCCCATATCGCCAAACGCAACCCTGAGGCCCTCATTCTGCCCGTAGCTCTGGACTATACTTTTACCGCAGAGAGTCGCCCTGATATCGTCATTCGCTTTGGCGAGCCGTTTGAAGGAACTAACTGCTCCATTGCATTCCTGACGAAAAAGCTGGCGCAAGTTCTCGAAGCCACCTGTAACGACCTGACCAAACAGGTGATTACACAGGAAGCAGACTGCTTTCAGACCCTGCTGCAAGGGAAGGCTGGTATGGGAGGATTATACGGGTCTCTTCAACATGCCCTGTCAGGTCTGAAGAGACGTAAGTATGATCCACGCCATGTTCCATAATATCAGGAAACAACGATGGCTTGGCCTTGTTCCAGCGGCCTTGTCCTTGTTTCCTCTTGTAATGACGCTGGCCAATATGCGCCCTCTTGCCCGCCTGTCGCGCAAGGCCATTCCGGCAAAGCAGGGCCTATCGGTACTCATTCCGGCACGAAATGAGTCCAGGCAGATAAGAGGCGCACTCGATACCGTACTTGAAAACGGGGATTTCGTCCATGAAGTGATCGTCCTTGATGATCATTCGTCAGACGATACACTTGTCAAAATCCAGGAGATGACTTCGGAGAAAATCCGTATCATCCCCGGCTCTGATCTGCCTGCCGGATGGTGCGGCAAGAGTCATGCCTGTGCCCAGCTCGCCCGGAACGCCTCTCAGGAATGGCTTCTCTTTTTGGATGCCGATGTGCGTCTCATGCCCGATGCCATCTCACGTCTTATGGCCTACGTTCATAGCCATGATGATGCGGCCCTTGTCAGCGGCGTTCCCCGCCAGGAAACCCGCACTTTTTTGGAATGGCTGCTCCTGCCCTTCATCAATGCCCTGCTTTTTGGCTATCTGCCGCTTCGCTTTGATACAGGCAGATCGCCTGCACTGGCAGCCGCCTGCGGTCAGCTCGTGCTTGTTAAAGCAGCGGCATACCGACACGCTGGCGGACATGAAGCCATCAGAAAGCAGCTTCACGATGGACTTTCTCTGGCCCGCTTGCTGCGTCGTCATGGCTATGCCACCAAGCTGATCGACGCGACAGATATTGCTCGCTGCCGGATGTATCGCAGTGCAGGCGAAGTCTATGTCGGGCTGATGAAAAACGCCGTCGAGGGTCTCGCAGGGTCGATTGCGCTGCCAATCTGGACGACGCTTCTGGCAGGAGGACATATCCTGCCATTTATCATGCGTGGCTCTCCTGTAATCTGGTTCGCGAGACTGGCCAGTCTTGTTTTCAGGCTCATTGTTGCCTTGCGCTGCAAGCAAAGCATCCTGAGTGTTCTTTTCAGTCCCGTCGGAACATTTGTATTGCTCTGGATTCAGTTCCATGCCCGCGTGCGTCATCTCGTCAGACGCCCCGTTACCTGGAAGGGACGTTATTATGAGACATAATTTCGACTACACCCTGCGACTGATTGTCGGAGTTGTCTGCTGTCAGCTCTCTCTGCCAGCCTTTGCTGCACCTGTTACAGCGGTTATCCGCAATATACCGGATGACACAGGCACCATTCTTGTCGCGCTTTGTACGGAAAATGAATTTCTCGATCCACATTGCCGTTATAATACCCAGATCAAATCCAGAGCGCCTGAAGTCAGTGTGCGCTTTGCCGATATTCCGGCAGGAATCTATGCAGTCCAAGCCTTTCAGGACCGTAATGGTGACGGTAAACTGAACCGTACTTTCATCGGAATACCACGAGAGCCGATCGGATTTTCCCGAAATCCCAGACTGCGATACGGACCACCAAGCTTCGATGAGTGCGCCGTTGAAATAACTCCGGGGGGCGGTACCATCACATTAGACCTTATCACTCACTGAATTGGGCCGAATAGAAACAGATCCCGGGCTTGCGGTAGCCTGACTGCCTGAGTTGCTGAAAGAATGTGTGTTTTACCACAATCGACCGTGCAGAAATGCATCTTGTTCTACCCGCTAGGCCTTTTGTGTTCCAAGAGGGCAAGATGACACAGCTCTCAGGCAAACAGCATGGTTTTTCCGGTAATAATCATGGCAGATGAACCCGAAAACCAATGATCTAGGCCGTGGGTCCAAACTTTTGTCATTCCTAGGAAGCAGGTGTAGAGGACTAACATTTCTCAAGAGTGAGGGCCGGTTTATTATTTGAGAGCATATGACCATGCTCAATATAGACACGACCATCCCTGCCTATTGCACTTACGGTACGAAGACGGCCACCCACCAACTCGACTTTGACGTTCATCTGGGGGCGCCCCGTCGTGATGATACTGAAAGTCAGGGAATGTGTGTCGAGTTGATGCGCGTCACGAACCATATCTCTTCTCCATATCGTTCGACCATCAAATGTAACGGTATGACAAACCCCGTCGGGAGAGATATCACAAGCAGTTCGGAGATTTACCAATGATGCCAGCTTCTGACAATCAGAAGACCAAATTCCCAATTAGATCTACATTATTGAAAACAGATAATAGATCAGAAACTGTCACGAAGAAGTACCCAACGCTTATTGAAAATCAATTTACTATAAACGTTGTTATCATATGATGCCCTAGGCTCAGGACTGATTGATTTGGGTGGGTAGATTTGTTTCAGGCTTTGCGAGAGTGTGGCTCGCATAAGACGCTCTACAATCGCTGGAAACGTTGAGGCGGCATGGGGATCTTTGCCCGGATGATGGATGGTCTGGCGACCGGCAGACTGGATTACCAGACGATCATGATGGACGCG
>Ga0157360_1000706_pt1 | contig 12605 bp, 11 predicted proteins | sample AttlaeALBM1_FD_111483 | JGI IMG/M metagenome (GOLD analysis project Ga0157360, IMG submission 111483) | Fungus gardens microbial communities from leaf cutter ant in Ribeirão Preto, State of São Paulo, Brazil - Atta laevigata ALBM1 | ecosystem: Host-associated > Fungi > Mycelium > Unclassified ... | reverse complement strand
GTTTCTTATTGACAAAAGCCTCAAACATATTCTCTTTCCCTCTAGCCACCTCATACATCAGCGTGTCAGCAGAGTCAATTGCAAGAAGACTGATGAATTTCACTGTTTTCTTCTGTGGCTGACGGTGTGCACAGTCACAGATTTGACATTCATCTTAAGCTGACCATAGCTGATCCTGTAAAACTAAGGTCAGTTAGTTGCAACGGCATTGATCAAAAATCTTACAAAGAGGATGACAACATCTACAATTGCTAAATTCAGCCCTGTAGATCCAATACTTGAGAAAATGAGTACGCGTGATGGCTGGTCATCACTATAGAATGCTACCACATGTTTGTCTTGCTCTGCAAAAGATATTTTTCCATTGATGGAAAGTGATGGAATACCATAGAGTATAAGAACCTAAAAAACTATTGTAAGTTAACTCAGAGAGCAGTGCAAATGATTGCCAACATTCTAAAGGAGTGGCGCCATGGAGGGGAACTTGGAATATACAATGATCCAGTAAGTTTGTTGAGGCTCTGAAGCCCAAGTTGCATGAATCTGAGGAAAGACAGGTTCTCCATCTTGGAAATCAACATTGTCAATTCAATTGTCTTGAAGATAATGAGCACATATCCTTGCACATGCATCCATCTTTGTGCTTTTTTTTGCATTCCACTCCTGAAGTGACTGGAAAATGGGAATAACATCTGCTGGGTCCTCTTTAGAATATCCGACTGCCGACCTATATTCAAGATAGAATTTCTACACAATAGTGAAAAATTGTTTACAGCAATAGCTTTCTGAATATATCTTTGTTTGGATTTTAGAGTTTCTGATATTTACAACACTAGATTTCCACATTATAGTACCTATGGGAACAGGGTAATGAGATGACTTACAAAGCCTTTGCATCTTCTGCACGCTCAGTAATGATATTCATTTCTCTTTGTGTTAGCTTCAATAATCCCACAATTTCCTGATATGAAGGAAGATTGAGAAGCAGTGTGCCTGTGTAACCAACACTGGATGTTGTTCTTCTTAAGAAATGGCCTAAAATGCGCCGTTGGTACCACCAGATCACCCTAAGGTTCTCTGCAAGAACTTCATGCCCTTTTGAGTTGCTCTTTTTTACCTAACGCAACCGTTTTGCATCTTCCTTCTCCTCTTCATAAAAGGATTCAGTAGAAAAATATCTAATCCCTATCAGTCAGGCAAGTGATGAAATATCCTGAAATCTGATAGACAAGTCAAATATAGGATAAACTGGAGTGTAGAAGAGGAGGTACTATTGCTGCTGTATACAGAGGTGTTGCAGTTATGATAATTCTAACAGTCGCTTGCTGAAGTACACATAGGATTGCAACATGTTTGTTGCCAGGATTCCACATATGATGTGCCTCATCGACTATCACTGTCAAGAAACAGTGACCAAATATGCTAAGACTCTGTTCCATTCTTTGCCTAAAACTTGGGATTTACCAAGGTCGTGTAGACCATTCCCGCTTAAGAGCAGTGTGGAATTGCCTGAAATTGTTGAAAATGGCCTAGAAAGGGGTTGTGAGCTCTTATTAGTACCAGAGAAAAATATCAGACATATGGACTGGCTTGCTACAATTACTCTATGATGTGCCCTATGAATTGATAAAAGTAGAGGACCAGACAGTCCCCAAAAATATTTTCCATTAATTTTTCTACTGTAAACAAAGATATTAACAGAATGGGGAGTAAGCAATGTCTTTAACTCACTCACCCATTGGGTGATGAGAGTTCCTGGGCAGATTACTAGGTGAGGATGAGATGGAACTGTGTCATTTTCATTAAGATAGGGACATTTGGCTACAGCCAGGTCAACAGAACTATATCAATAATCACACGATAAAGACATACTGATTATAGAGGGAAGGGTTTCTTATGTTCCTGAAGATATATGACATAATTGAGGTATGCAATCAGACCAATGGTCTGTACTGTCTTCCCCAGTTCTACTTCATCACCAACAAGAATACCACTCACTTGTGGGTGGCTTTGATCTGTACTGAAAATGCTTTGGAGGATTGAGTAAATACCTGCTACCTAGTGCCAGTGAAGCTTCAGGATGCTGAGGTATGAGAGTATGCTGTCATCTGCTGAAAGCATGGATAGTTTTTCATCATCCCGAGGTGATACTCCAGAGCAATGTCTGTGGAAGTTAAATAAGGGAAATACTCCTTTTCGTAATCCTAGATGCTGGTCAAGCATCTCCCAGGACATAGAAGCCTTCATTTCCATTCCAAAGTCACAGTTGATTGCCTTCATAGTGCTTTCAAAATCAATAACCTCAAGGATTGGGGCCTTCACTTTGTCATCAAGGCCTCCATCAAAATACTTATCATATGTTTGATGGAGGCTAGTCACGTCCTCAATAGTGGCAAAATTTTCCAGTGCTTTCTTTGGTACTCTACAGTGATCTGAAATGACGATGTGAGATAAATCAAGATGAGTGTCATGACTTAGCAAAACGACTAAGTCATTATCTATATTTCTTTTTTTTTCCTTTTCTTTTCTTTTATCTTGGACTTACTACACAAAGGAAAGTGTGGGAAAGTGTTACATCACAAGTGTCACATAGTCATGGTCACATGACAGGAAGTCACACTGTCACATCACATTGATGTCACATGATGTCACATGACAAGTCACATGATAGGTATGGGAAAATAGTGCACAGACCATGTAGTAGTTGTATAAGTAGTGTAGAAAATCTAACGGAAACTCTATCGAGTTCTCTTTGTCAAATGCTGAACAAAGAGACAGTTGGCTTAATTCCGGTCATCGGACTTTAGCTGCTGACAATGAGGATTTATGAAACTCACCTTTTTGTGCCACTGGCCTTTCTGATTTTGTCATACCACCCAGGTGCCGCATGATCTTCTTTAACTCTTCTAACTTGTCATCGGCATCTTTGATAGCATCTTTCCTGCCCAAAATTCCTGCCATTTCCTTCCATTTTGCCACATCACAGATCAATCTGTTCAATGTACCCTTTGTTATTGTGCCCTCTTGTAGCTCTATTTACTAGTCAAAAGATTCTGTAAATTAGTATGAGAACATACCTTGAAAATGATACTCAACAAGCATCTTCTGCTTGTCTGCATGAATTTGTAGTCTGCTAGTATATAGTCTAATGTCTGTTCATAATTTGGAGATCATAATTTTCAGACAACTTCAGACATTCTTGGGCAGAATGTCTACATTTTCAGGGAATGCCTCCTCTCCAAAGAGTTTGAGGTCTAGACTATCAAAAATTATAACCACATAGTCTTCAGCATTAGACCATGAATTTTCTTCTCAGACAGAAATATCCTGGGGATGAATTCCAGAATCCTGGAGTTCTTTGACAATAAAACCATGAAGGCCCTAGGCCTTGTATTGATGCTGGATCCAGGACCTCTAGATTTCACGTCCTGGATGCTTTAGGAATCCTTGTCCAGTAACAAATCTGTTTTTCTTCTCTTCACCTTCAACATTGAGGAATGCATTGAAATATGATTCTACATCACTGGCATCATTGAGACCAACTAGGGGGTAATTTGTTGTTATCTTCTGGGAAAAGACCATCTGAGATTCCAGTTCCAGGGTGCACCATTCAAATGGTATAGACAGATGAAAACGCTATTGATGAATGGACTCGGCATGGATATATCAGAAAGTAATTTCATTCAATTTTTTCACATATTATTATTATTGATTCCATGGATCAAAAACCCTAACCCTCAATATCTGGTTAAACGACAACATATGTCTTTTTTGTCTCCTTGTAGATGATCTTTTCAACTTGTACTAGCCTTCATTGTCATCTGGAACCACTAATGAATCAACTCCTTCCCTCTATGAACAATTCATCAATTATATTGCATGTGCCTTGGAGTCGTGCAGTCCTTCTCCCAGCACTCCAGAAAATTCCTTTCATGCTCGTCAGTTACAATTGGGAGCTCACTATACCAGACTCACAGTTATAGCAGCCATTTCTGAAGAAACTGGCAATGATAGGCTCAATATACTCGATGATATCATATAGTGAGTTTCAGTCAATTTTGTACCTAATACTTTCTCAAAATCATTGCTCTCTCACCTGTCCCATGTCTCCCATTGAGGTAGAGGCCAACTGTGCACCGGCCTTGAGGTATGCTTATTCACTAACTTCTCCATTATACACACTGATATTTTTTTCAGCAGGTCGTGCAAAGACATTATCATCATCAGCCTCTTTCAGTTCTTTTACCTACTCTCAAGGATTCTGAACCTCGAGTACATTTACATGCCACTACTGCCCTCATCAGTAAGTATCTCCTATTCTTTGCTTCAATAATATTTAAAATTAATCTTGATATAGTCATTACAGTCAGTTGTGAGATCTTTTGTCCAGACTCAAACACACTGATATAGCTCTTCGTTCACATCTAAAGTCAGTTTTCCATTTGTATCCCAGTGTTATGTCTGATAGTGTATTAGAGAGCCCTACAAATCCAAATGATGCTCAATTGGTTCACTATCTGACTTCAACGTGGGCAAAAATTGGACAGGCTCTTGGTATGGAATTTGGACTTTACCTACCTTTAGTCATGCCCTATGTTTTATAAATTGCAAATGCCAAGATGGACATTTCAGCATATAGTATTTATACCCTTGTTCTTATCCTGATTCTAATTTTCTCATTCCATGTTTAGCAGATAAAGAGGAGCAAATTAACAACAACTGGGATAGCTGGGAGACTGTGATGGTAGATAGTCAGGTCAGCAGTGTCAAGACTTGTGCTCTGGAGGAAAAATGTCAAGATTTCGAAATATTATTGACTATTTGACAATTTTGAACTGTTATGACAATAGTTGTGATACCTTACAGATTACTCATTTGCTACTAGATATTTTATTATAGTTCCTTTCCAGCCCAGCTGTCTATCCTGCAAAAGTCTACTGAGAACTCAAAGAATACAAACAAGAGTTCTCCTTATTTACAGTGAGTCAGGAGGTATGGATATTCCAGTCTTATCTCTGACTGATGTGGGTGTAGATAGTTAAATTAGGAGCATTAAGCATGATAGGTGTTGTTGAATGGTAAAAATTATGTTGGTGTGAGTAATGTTAGTGATGATATGAAGGAAGCAGTGCATGTACAGGCAACAGCAAAGGCATCTGGACATGTTCTGTGGTGGTTTTGGCCAAATGAAAAGTAGGTAAATCAAATTTTGTTCATTCAAACTGTCAGAATGAAATTCTGTATTTATGTAGCTAAGCAATACCACCATTTTTCACCAAGCCCTGTGTAATAAATCGTTGAATGAAAAAATGATTGCATCACTGATTAAGTTGAGTCATTTAGTCTTCTTCTTTACTCATAATCATAATGCCATCCTCATCAGTCCCCAATATGGCCAATGCGAAGATATGCACCTTCAGCAAGATACATGCCCAACATTATTTTTTGGAAAAAATAAAAAGCTATCTCACTGCCCAGTTCTCACTGTTAATAGGCATGGATGAGAAGAGAGACTGGGCAGCAATTATCTATGGCCCCATCAGAACCTACAGAAGAAAAGGTGCAGTACCCAAGGCAGCAGATGGTGATGACTTCATGCCTGACCCAGATAAGGAAATGGCGATGCTTGGGGAGACTGCCAAAAATATGTCTGTTTTTAACTTTCCAACAAATTTCAACTTGACTGAAAATATGGGTTATTCTACAACTAGTAATTTCTTTTTGACTGACATCTATTCCTAGATGCAGCCTAACATGCGTGTTGGCCAAGCAAGGATAATAATAGCAGATGTGTCCTTATTTGTCAACACACAAGGAAGGACTTTTGCAAAACGTTTTTGGCAGAGGGATTACCAATCAAGAGCCATTTACTCACACACCTGCTGCACAATTATTTCTTGGCAACAATTGCAGTAAAGACAATTGAGAACAAACAGGATGCAATGGTCAGATGAAAAAGTACTACAATGGAGTCGATACTGATAAACTTGATATTCTAACGTGGACATACTTTTACCATCGAATGACACAGAACCCGAATTACTATAATCTGCATAATATCAGTCATCAACATCTGTCAGATTATCTTTCAGAGTTAGTCGAATAATCTTGACAACTTGAAATGTATCGCAATTGGTAAGTTAATTAATTGCTTTTTGTCTTGTCATGCATTAAAAACATGATTAAGAAAATAAGATAGACATTTCTACACTGGACTTGCGCATGATGGCAGTATACTACAATATCTCTTGTAAGTGATCTATGAAAAGCGGAGCTGTGTTTCTCATATTTGTTGCAGATGTCACCGTTGGGGTGTACACTCTCTCCCTGAAAGAACAGACTAAACTCACCTTTATCCAAATCCAAATCCAACAGATAACCTTGCTTGGATTTTGTTGAGGCTCCATACCACCCATGAAATGTGGTCGTGGACTTTATGAAGTTTTATGATTTTAACTTACCATTTAATTATTGGTTTGAAAAAGAACTATTTTTTTAAAAATATATGTAGTCAGGTGAGCTTTACTTACACTTAGACAAGCAGCTATCAAATTTAGGAAATTGCTATCTTCACTGTTTTCCCATTTAACAATAACTTCTTAGATTATCCTGAAGATAAAAAAATAAATATACAAGACACTTGTTTCCATTAAAGGTGGCAGATTATCTAGAGGCAATAATGAAAGAGGTCATGTGAGGTCATGTGCACCAGGGTTAGTGTCCTACTTGAGAACTACTTCAAACTAGCGATGGATAGAAGGATAGCCTAGTGACTACGTACCTAGCCCAATTTAAAAATGAATAAATCCATTACTAATATAGCACTGGCTCAGCTGATTCTTCCAACTCACCAGGATCCAAACCCGCATAGGAAAGCGTATGGGAAAGTCCAAGACTATGATGGAGCAGATATCACAGCTTTGGGTGGCGTGATGTCTTTTTAAATAAGATAGGGGCCTACAGTTTGAGTTTGTATGTGCTTCTATTCTTCCCATATGCAGGCTCCACCCTGAAATCATTCAGAAGATTTTCAAACATTGTTCTCCTGTGGCTCACAATGCTGTCATGTGTAATCGAGAAACACTACTACTATCATGACACATTTGTAACCATTGGAGAAGACTCTTTTGAGAGTCTGCTGAGCTATAGACTTCATCAACCTTGTCATTCCTTCCTCTTCTGGTCTCCAGAAAATGGCACCTCTCCCATCAACTTTTACCTGGGTATCATGACCAGTTTTATCCTGTCTACCTTCACGATCAAGTGTATACTCACTACTACCCAGCACCTGGATACTGACTAGATGGGAAACTCCTTGTATGTTGGTCTCCCGATCACTTTTACATCCGAGTCTAGAATCAATTTTTCTATACACAGGGCTCAATAGCAGGCTATAATATAGAATCAATAGAATGGGTATTATTCATTTTTCATTATCTATTTATTTATTTATATAGCCCCATAAACTAGGCTAAGAATGATTTGGTCTGCCACTGAGCCCCATGTAATAGTTAAATTCAATAGATTACTGATTTACTAATTTTATAAATTACTGATTTAAAAAATGGCTCCTGATCAATCAAGCTATACTGATCCTGATCCTAACTCTCTGTCATGAATTGTCTCACCAAGACATTTTCTATTTTTCTTTTTATTTTCTTTTCATTTATTTTTCTATAAATAACATGGGAAAGTCATGTCACACTATGTGACAGGACATGACATCAAAGTCACACATGTCATGGCACATGTCATGGCATATGATGTCACAAGAGTTTAGCTGGGAGCGCGAGTAAAGAGTGCATAGACCAACTAGAATTAGTATAAGTAGATTAACCCAATACAGCGAGAACTCTAACAAGTTCTCTTTGTCTAATGCTGATAAAGAGCAGTTGGCTTAATTCTGGCTTGGGTTTAGCTTTCCTAACACCCTCCTGATAACCAATCTGTTTAATTCTGGCTGCTATATTTGACATAACCTAGCTGAATTTATTCAGCGGTGTTCAGCCCTGAGAACTTTCTATTTGATGAATTTCTTTGATGTGCACTCATGGGAGAATACACAAATGAGGAGAATATATGCCAGGTTTTTCTTGATGTCAGCGGATACTCAATTCTTCCTCAAGAGCCACTTATTTTGACACGTGATATTGACTCAGCCATTGGTATTTCAAATGATTTGCTAGTTGCTGGTCCTATTATGCTGTGGGCAGCACCACACACTGGTCATGAGATTACTCACTCATTACACCTCACACATACACTTGATGTGAGTAGAGGATTTCATAGAATTCAAAAATGACATTGTCCTACTGCAGGGAGAGAGTAATATCCAATATTACCATATTTCCAACTTTGAACTTGGAATATTTGGAAACCAACATGCAGTCAATGTTTTTTTCCCAAAATTAAGACATTTGGAACGTGCTCATCCATTCCTAACAACAAAGCGAGAACGAGAGTTATAGTATGATCATGGATTTTGAAAAGCCATTGAGGCTTTGGGTACAACTCATCTTGCATTGGAATACCCAGCAACAATAGAGGCAGAACATGCCAGAGCCAAAAAGAGAAGTGGTCAGGTATCCTGGACCACAAAAATGTTGGATGAATCATTTGTTCCCCAATTTGCTGGAGAAATTCATTACCAGATCTCAACCAATTGGAATCTGTCAGAAAATGATCACAAGTGGGCATCAGATTTTTTTTTTCATTCACATGATCCGAGGAGTAAAGCATGCCAATATTTATTATTTTAATGATGCTAAAGGTGGACTGGAGCAATTCCTGGCTTTATCAAATATTCAACCAACTACAATGGAGGTGTTATCACAGAGTCTTGACGACTTAGGGATCACTCTGGGTGAGTGTTTAGGAAGAACTCGATTGTTAGGGCACTAGTTCACACACAAGGCAAATGACCCTTAAGCTAATGAGTAGATCCTGAAGCTAAGATGAGATTCAACTGAGGTATATCTATGACAAAAGACTAGTATTTATACTACTAGACCGTCGAGGCACCATTCTCATGGTACCTGACTGATATTTCCACAAAGTCCAATATTAGAAATACAGGCATCACATGTTATGACACAGAAGGGAAAGTAGAAGAGAGTGAGAGTGCAATCAGAGAGACGACGGCTCTTAGATGGAAACCTACTCACATCACTAAGCACATCTCTAGAGGTATCCCCTTACATCGATGGAGTTCTCTATTGGATTTGACTACCTACTTATACTATTTTACAAGTGGCTGTACCCCTATTACTACATGGTCACATGACCTTCCAGAACATTCTATGATCATATGACCTTATCATGTGATATGATTACTTAATCTCCCATGCTATTTATATCTTAACCTCATTATATGACTTAATGTTAGAGATCAAATGTTTGAATGCATGGGAAACTCTTTTCTTTTTGGGGCTCTCATAACATGGCTCCCCCTTTAAAATTCCTCGTTCCGAGGAATATTTCCATCGACTCCAATTCTTGTCCCATCTTTTCTCTCTCTCTCTCTTGTATCTCTTTTTATCCCACCCATATAGTAACCTTGCCGTAAACTCCCTAGGTAACTCTCGGCTGAATTCCTTCTCTTCTTCTTCCAGCTCCTGTCGCCTAAGTTCTTCTGCCTCTTTCCTGTACTTCTTCTCAAACTCCTCTACCAGCTCTTTCGCATTTTCTAAATTCTCCCTATTCTCCCACGTATTCCCTTCTGCCGTATACCCCTTCCATTGCACCAAGAACTTCTCTTTCCCCCATACTATTCTTTTGTTCAAGATTTTCTCCACCTCAAACTCTTCCTCTCCTTCGATGATGACTGGTTTTGGTGGTGTCTTCTTCTGCCCCTCTATCTGTGGTTTGTAGAGTCGTACCCTACTTACGTTTACAACAGGGTATATCCTAATTGATTTAGGCAATTCTAACTCTACTGCATTACTAGAGATGATTCCTTTAATCTTATAGGGGCCTACAAACCGCTCTGTCAACTTCTCCGATCTTCTTCCCTTTATTTGCCATTTCAAGTCCTTCGTACTTAGCAGTACTAAATCCCCTACTCTGTATTCTTCACTCTTCCCTCGTTTCCTGTCTGCGAACTTCTTCATCTCTTCCTGCGCTTTCCTTAGCACTGCTTTTGCCTCCTCCTGAATCTTTTTCATCTTATCTATGAACTTCCCCGCTACTTCGTATTTTCCCTTCCTTCTTCTTTCAAATCCTATCCTTGGGTCTTGGCCGTAGTTTGCTTTGAATGGCGATACTTTTGTTACCACGTGAATTTTGTTGTTGTATGCAAATTCAGCCATTCCTAACCAATCTGGTCATTGTTCTTGCCTGTGATCAATAAAAACCCTTAGATATTGTTCTAACTCCTGGTTTACTCTCTCCGTTTGCCCATCCGTTTGCAGATGATAGGCCGTTGAAAGTTTTGTTTGAATCCCCAGCAAGTTATTCAGCTCCTTCATCATTCCCACTGCAAACTGCACCCCTCTGTCTGATACGATACTTTCTGGAAGCCTGTGCAACTTCCATACCTGATCTCGAAACAGCCTTGCAAGTCCCTCTGCTGACATTTTTTCTGTAGTTGCTATAAAATGCGCTATTTTACTAAACCTGTCGCATACTACTAAAATCGCGTCGTATCCCTGAGCTAATGGTAATTTTGTAATGAAGTCGGCCGAAATATAACTCCATGGTTTCTCTGGGATTGCATTAGGCATTAGTTTTCCTGCTGGTGCTTCGCTCTGATTCTTGTACCTCTGACAAGCATCGCATCCGTCTACATACTTCCCTACTTCTTTCGTCACTCCCGGCCACCAATAGTTCCTGGTAACCAGCTCTGTTGTCTTCCATCTTTCTCCGTGCCCTCCTACTGGGGTATCGTGGTGTAGTTGTATTACTTCCCCCCTAAGTTTCCCTTCTGGTACGTATATCCTCCCTTTCTTCAGTACTACTCTGTCCTCTACTTCCCATTCCTCATCTCTCAACGTCTTTACCCCTGCCTTCTTTAGTTCTTCTACTGCTTTTACTACCTTTTCATCTCCTTCCTGTGCCTTCTTTATCCTTTCCCTCAAATTTTCCTCTTCTATTATCGTTTCTACCCCTCTAACCCATTCCGGCTTTATCAGCGTCTGATTCTCATTATCCCTATTCACTCCCTCTTGCCAATCCGGTCTTCTACTTAGTCCATCTGCCTTCCCCATACTTTTTCCTAGAACATGTTTTAAGGTAAAGTTAAATCGTGATAGGTATAAGGCCCATCGCGCTTGTCGTTAGTTCAACTTTTAGCTTGTCACAAAGTACTAGAGGTTTTTGTAATCCGTCCAGATTTTGAATTCCAGTTTTGTCCCCTCTAAGTAATGCCTCCATGCTTTGAGACATCTAATAACTGTCATCATCTCTTTGTCGTGGATTTCATAGTTTCATTCTGTAGTGTTTAACGACTTTGAGATAAAGGCCACCAGCCTCCACTTGCCATCTTCGCATTTCATCGACAATACTCCTCCTGTCGCATAGTCCGAGGCATCCGCCTCTACTCTTATCTCTCTATCTATGTCTGGTATTGTTAAAACAGGTTCTGTCGTGAACACTTTTTTTAGTTTCCTAAACGCTTCCTCTTGCTCCTTTTCCCACTTCCACTTCTACTCCTTCCTGACCAGTACGTACAATGGCGCTGCTATCTTAGCAAAGTCCTTTATGAACCTTCTGTAATAGTTGGCTAAGCCTAAGAACTTCTGTACCTCTTTGACATTTCTTGGTGCTGGCCAGTTTAGCACTCCTTTCACCTTTTCCTTCTGCATTTCTACTCCTCTTGGCCCAATTACTACACCCAGGAATTCCACCTCTCTCACTTTCCACTTGTATTTTTCTGGTTTTACAAACAGGTTATTTTCCTCCAACCTTTTCAACACTTCCTCTACCAACTCGTCATGCCCCTCCTCTATATCTGTTGCTACTAGAATGTCATCGATAAAGGTTGCCATATCTCCCTGATTTATAAGGTCCTGGAAGAGGTCATTCATCATTGTCTGGAAAGTGGCAGGGGAGTTTGTTAACCCAAAATACATTACTGTGGGTTCTATGCTCCAATGTGTGTAGTAAATGCTGCTTTCTATTCATCTCCCTCCTTGATCCTGACATTGTTATAACCCCATCTCAGATCCAACTTCATAAACATTTTCCTCTTCCCTACTCCATCCAGTATATCTGCGATAAGTGGCAATGGGTATTTGTTTTTTACCGTCCACTGGTTTATATGACGATAATCTTGTACCATTCTCCTTTTACTGTCCTTTTTTGCCACAAAGTGTAACATTTGCGGTGATTTGGAGGGACGAATATACCCTTTTCGCAATTGATCTTTGTCATGACTTGGCAAAACGGCTAAGTTATTATTTATATTTCTTTTCTTTTCTTTTCTTTTTCTTTTTCTTTGGACTTACAAACTACAAGATGGAGCGTGGGAAAGTATCATATGACTTTGTCACAATGGTGTGATGGATGGTCACAGATGGTCACATCACAAGTCACAGTCACAAGGTGTCACATGACTAGAGTAACATGAGGACCATGGGAGAATAAGCGCATAGCCACAGTAGTAAAGT
>Ga0157360_1000705_pt1 | contig 12611 bp, 12 predicted proteins | sample AttlaeALBM1_FD_111483 | JGI IMG/M metagenome (GOLD analysis project Ga0157360, IMG submission 111483) | Fungus gardens microbial communities from leaf cutter ant in Ribeirão Preto, State of São Paulo, Brazil - Atta laevigata ALBM1 | ecosystem: Host-associated > Fungi > Mycelium > Unclassified ... | reverse complement strand
GAAATGAAACCCTTGTTATTGAATGACATTGAGTTGTCTTGGAAACTCCACTTGCTGGAGCATTTGTTTCAGATATTTACATATAAATATGGGATTGTAGTTACATTTTAATTAAGTCTTTCTGTCTTTCCCTCTTTTCCCCTGCACTCAATTTATTTTGCTGTGTCAAAGGAGAGGATCTCTAAACTAGATAATTTTCTAAAGAGTAATTGTCACTCCTCTATATGTACAAGTCATAATAGACCCCATAACAAAGTTTATTCTCTTTCCTTTCGTCATTACTCCTTCTCCATTTCTAGCATTCCAAATGATGTTCTCTGAACGTTCTTTTTATTCTTGTTATTCATTCTTCTCTTGTCTCATTATGTTCCAGAATGAGAGACATATACAGAAATACCTAAAACATGTCTATTCTTAGGTAAATAATTGTATACCTGTATCATACATAAGGTATTTGTCATGTAAGCCCTAAGACTAGTCATTTCAATTTGGTCTTAGGTACGTATTTTCTCCTGAACATTTAATTACCAGTTGTTTCTATCTGGTCTTAGTCCAGCACTTTTAGAGTCATTGAAGACATACCTGCATATTCTTTTGACAGGTTATGGTCCCCATTGGCAAGATGTCTTCAATGCTTACTTTTCCCAAATTAAACGAAAATAATTACTATACTTGGGCTAACAATATGATGTCTGCTCTCTCAGCTCAACTTTCTTGGCTCGTTGTTGATGGCCAGTGACCTTCTCCTCCTAAACCCTCTGCTAACCCTCCCGTCGACGCTACAACAAATAAACCGTTACCCTTTAGCTCTGACGACTACAAGGAGTAGATCCACTTACAGAACGCGCACATTCAGTAGCTCGAATCTGATCTGGCTGCTATGGGCCTAATGCGAGGGGCTATCAAATTTGGACAGTGTGAGCACATCCAATCTGCTACTTCATCAAAAGAGATGTGGGACTGTCTTCATCAACTCCACGTCACTCAAAGGCAGGACACTAATATTCACTATTATTTTTAAGAGCTTTATCTCAAGAAATAGGATGAACGTACCTCAATGTCAGACTATATTGGGTCATTCTTGAATCTCAAACGTTGTATCGTTGAGGCTGGTCACAAGCTGAATAACATCCTTGTTGTTTATGCAATTCTTTACTCTTTTCCCCGCACCAATATCTGGGACATCGTTAGGCGCAATCTTCTTGACAAGAGAAAGGGGCTTACTCTCAATATTCTTTCTGCCGAACTCATTTCTGTACACGACTACTCTGAACATGATCACTTTGCTAATAAAAAGGAGAATATTCTCAAATCTGAGCAAATGGCCCTATTTACCAAGTCATTATCATCTTCTATCTGCTCTAAAAAGAGACCTTGGAGAGGTAAATCAAATGACAAACCTCCAATTTGTCCTTCTAGCACCAAATGCCATATCTGTGGCAAAGAGGGTCATTGGGCCCCTAAATGCCATTCTAAACCTTTCAGAAGAAATGATTCTTACCGTCCTGAAGGTTTTGCAAACCTTGCTGTTGAACGCTCGATATCTTTAGGAGAACGTGAAGTTGGCCGGATGCTCATGGCGTCATCTGATACCATTTCGAGCACAAAAGTCCTCCTTGACTGTGGTGTCACTTCCTATATGTTCATGTGCTGCAAATCTTTCACAAATTATACAAAGTTCTTGAACGAATTTGTAACCATTGGTGGGCATAATCAAGTTCCCGTGGCAGGTCAAGGATCCATCAATTTCACTGCTTTACTCCCAAATGGCTGTCTCAGCATCATACTCCATGATGTCCTTCACATTCCTCACCTTGGCGCAAATCTTGTTAGTCTTGGTGTCCTATATCATCAGGGAGTGTTCGTTAGAAGTCTTGACAATAGCCTGGTGCTTTCAAAGGATGGTGAAGAGCTCTTCCAAGCTTCTTTGACAAATTCAGCTAGTGTCCTTTATTATATTCAGTATGTACCCCTGGCTAGCAACACTACTTACCTTACCAAAAATTCAGGCAATATGCGCCTCCAGTACCATCAGCACCATCGTATAGGACATTCAAATCCTCACGCTATTGATCCTAAGTGTCATCAATATATGAAAAATCTAGAAGTTAGCAAGAAAAACATTAGTCAATCAGTCAATAATGTACTGACAAACAATATTACCAGTTTCCCAATTGATATTCCTACCACCATCGATTCCCCTTTATTAGTCACCACTCTCCTTTCCAACATTCCCAAGGACTCTGTCCTCTCTTTGGCTATTATACCCCCTGAAAACTCCTTCCCTTCCCTTCCAAAATACTCTAACTGCAACCAAAAATTACAGAACCATCTTGCACTCTCTACGGTCAACAATGTTACTATAGGCACTGTTAATGCTATCTTAATAGCCAAAGCGAACGAATCTAAAACTCACCATGAGATAAGCCACTCTTCATACTTGAAGCAGTGGGAGTTGGCAGTATAATCCTCATGCAATTATGTAAACTGTGATTCTTTGAGTTCGTCAATGGCTTACCTAAAGGGAAAAAGAGTATGGGCAGCTGGGCTATATTCCTCAAGAGATTTCTTCACAAGTCCCTGGCAAATTTCACGAGATATATTCAAAATTTCAAATTGAATTCATTTTTTTTTTCTAGAGCTTTATTATTGGATTAATGCCTCAATGAGTGGGAGTAACAAAGTTTATTCTCTTTTCTTTTGTCATTACTCCTCCTCCATTTCTAGCATTTCAAATGACGTTCTCTAAATGTTCTCTTCATTTACCAGTCGTTTCTATCTAGTCTTAGTCCAGCACTTTTAGAGTCATTGAAGATGTACCTGTATATTCTTTTGACATCCCAGTATAAGGTTTATATAGTAAAAAATATAGTCTACTAAATACTACCTAATTATGAGGTCAGGTCTTGAATACAGTACCTAGGTATGGTACTGTATCTCTACCTGCAGTTTCTAACTAATTGCAAAGTCCCCTTAAACCAAGGGCCCAGCACTGTTGATGAAAAAATTAATAGTGCAGATTTGCTATCAAAAGTAAGAGTACTAGATAGTAAGTACTATGATTTATATAAACTTATATGTGATGGGTGCATACTATTCAATAAGATCTAATATAGGTAATATGATATCTGGTACAGATAATGAAATTTTTGATGGAATTTAAAAAGATAAAATAGCTAAACTTGATAAAGAGCTTAAAAATGAATCATTAAAATTTAAACAATAAAAAAGAGTATTTATACCAAAAGCTATTGATAAATATAGACAATTATGTATACCTAGTCCCATGGATAAAATAGTTAAAAAGCTATGGCAATTCTATTGGAACTAGTATTTTAAATAAATTTATCTAATAACAGTAATGGATTTAGACATTAAAGAAATGCTACACTACAATGAGACAATTAGCAAAATGAAGTGGTACACAATGGGCAATTGAAGGAGATATTAAAGGCTTTTTTGATAATATAGACTATCATATATGTAACTAGTGATTATAATGATCACTGGTCGAGAATTGATAAGAGTTTGAGCAAGGTTTGAGATAAACAATACTCTGGGTATGATATTAAGTTTTTTTGTCAACAACTAACTTAAGGTCCTAGTCTAGGGTTTAGACTAAGAAGCTTTTCAGGGTTAGAAAAGAACTCAATAGAGTTTTCACTTGATTTTGCTATACTATATATACAAGTTTATCCTATTTGTTTATACTTATTCTACAAGTGTCTAATGTCTATTGGTTCAAATCTAGTTGATGTCATCTTCCTTAAGTCATGGTCAAGGTGACTTATGATAGAATAAAAAACACTAACAAAAGTAAAAGATGTTGAAAGTTTTCTAGGATGTGCAAACTTCTACCAATAATGTAGCAACTTAGCCTGAGATGACTTAATCATCCTCCAAGTCCAAGTTGACAAGAAGAACTTGATGGAATTCCCATTAGATTCTGTATACTACTTATACAACTACTACATAGTTTGTGTGCTACTTTCCCACACTCATCATGTGACCCATCATGTAATACTGTGACATCCTATATTTCATGTGACTGTGACTTGTGTGACACTTTCCCACACTTCTTTCTGTGTAGTAAGTCCAAAAGAAAAAGAAAAAGAAAAGAAATATAAATAATGACTTAGCCATTTTGCCAAGTCATAACAAACAATCTATCAAAGATTTTAGCTATTTTGCAATATCATCAAATTGACTAAAAGAAAAAGGAGAATGAAAATAGACAGATGAAGAACAAAGCACATTTGAAAAGTTCAAGAAGAAGATAACCACATAACCAGTGCTAGTCCTACCCAGAAGAGAAGAAAAATTCAATATAGAAGTAAATGCATCAGAACATGCAATTGGAGGAGTTCTCTCATAGGAACAAAATGGAAAATGGAAATCAGTCACTTTTCTATTAAGGACAATGTCACCTGCAGAATGTAACTATGAAATATATAACAAAGAACTACTGGCAACATGTCAGATGTGCTCTAGACAGTCCCTCAGTAATATCTTGGTGATTGATTATGTAGTAGGTCACCTGACTTGATGTGTAATTCCCTGTGGACTTGAAGTTGGCACTCTATCACTTACAGTTGTCCACAGGTGATAGTTAGCTATTGTCTTTTTCAATAATGTCACTTACAGTTGTCCACAGTGTTACTGAGTTGCTAGGACCTCACAGCTGTCACCACTACCCAGATTCTAATACAACAGTCAAAGCATTAGACAAATAGCAATAATACCTACTAGATACAGCTGAAAAATTTGAAGTATGGACAGACCATGAAAACTTCAAATACTTTAGAGAACTACATAAGCTCAATAGGTGACAAGCAAGATGGTATTTGAAACTACAAGACTATAACTTTACTCTATGATATATTCCAGGAAAAACAAATACAAAAGCAGATATACTGTCTAAAAGAGAAAGAGTAGACATTAAAGAGGACAACCAAGATATACAGATGCTCAAAGAAGAACTATGAATACAAAGAACTGCAACTCAAGATAGAATACCTATAGATAGCAAAAGGAGGAATATGAACATAGATCAAAAAAACACAAATAGGAGAAAACAAAGTAATAACAGAATTAGAGAAAAAGATGGACAAGCATAGAAAGAAAACAGAATTGTCTACATAAATGACAAGATCTATGTACCAAGAAACAGATAACTCTAAGATAAAATACTCAGTGACAGATAACCACTCATAGAACAAGAAATTAGTATCATGCCTAAGACTGACCCATAAAATAAAAACAGTTGGTGATCTCAAAAACTATCTAGAGAAAAACAGTAGATATTGGCATTGTAAACAACTAGTGCAAACAATAATAAATAAGATACTATAACAACTGCACCCAATGATATTAGAAATAGAAAATAACCTAGACTTCATACCTAGAAGACTACAATTGGAAAAAAAAGGTAACAGAGAAATTCAAGACATCTTAGACCTGAATATGATAGATAACAGATCACTAGAGAAAGCCATACGTGTCTTTGGATGATATAAAAAATACAAAAATAAAAAGAAAAAGAAAGAGTCAAGACTACTAAGAACTCCAGTTAAAAGAAATGTAGACAGGTCACTAGATAAAAAAGATATATACTATACGATACTCGAACCAGGACCAGAAAATAACCAAGCCTGGTACTCAGGAGCTATAAGAATCATAACAAATGAAACAAATGAAACAAAAACCTATTATATAAACCTAAACTTACCAAAAGAAACAGCAGACATACTAGTAATAATAGAAGCACTAAAGCTAAGAGAAGACATACATATAAAGACAAATAGAATAGAAACTATAACAGATATAAAACTAAATATTAAAAGATAGGAGAAAGATGATTTCCTCCAAAAAAAAGATAGAGAAGCATGGCAAGCCATTGCATATTAACTATGACTACACAAAGGAAAAACCAAAATGAGTAAAATAGAAGCAGAAGAAGAAATAAACACGATGAAAAAAATAATAGTAACTCTAAGAGATAATACACCAGGCAAAAGTGCATGGTTAAACAAAGAGAAAATACCAGAATCCTTCAAGTTAGAAGGTAACAAGTTAACAGAAATAACACAAAAGAAAACATACAAAATGATACTAAGATACTATAACAAACAATCTGGAAATGATCCAACAAAAAGAAGAATGGAAAAGACTAAGAAAGAACTACTACAAAAAACAGGAGTCAGTATGACCATTAATGATATATGAATAAACAATGAGAAAAGAGTAACCCCCCTAAGATTAATGACTTCCTATGGAAACTGTGCTATAACAGACATAAAGTGGGAACATGGTTTCTAAAAATTAGAGGATAGGAGAACAGAGTCCATTGTAAATGTGGAAAGTTAGAAACCATAGATCATATTATAATGGAATGCCCATTCAATCAAGGACCTACAATATGGGACTACATGGAAAATGAATAGGAACAGACCTTTCCAAAGATGCAATGGCTTCAACCAAAAAATAAGACTAATAAGAGAACTAGGATCAATACAACTAAAAGAAAGCCCAAAATGGATGAGTGAGGCATATATAAAGAGAATAACAGAAGCTATATGGCAAATATGGTCAATAAGAAACAACCAAATATTTAACAAAAAAGAGATACCAAAATAACTGGCAATAAGAATATTAAAGAAAACCCTACAAGTCAAGAAAAAAAGAGAATGGATCTACATCACAAAAATAAAAGGACTAGGCCACAGAAACAAGAAAATATTAGAACTTGAAAAGAAATGGGGAAAGATAATGACAGATGACCAAAGATCAAATAACAAATAAAATAGGACTTTTGTCCTATTAGTATAGTATACCTGCTCCAAGTAAAGGAGAAAGAGCAACATTCCCTTTTGATCTCACCCAGATTAGAAGCTCAGGTGGGGTTTGCAACCCAAGAGGGTTTTTAGTGGATTGGTCTAGCCAAGCCTATACTATAGAAATGATCCTATGCTAGACAACCAGTTTTTCTCCTACTGAGAAAAAAAAATACTCAGTGACAACCATAACTCACTAGATATTGGACACCCAGAACAGCAAAGAATAATGAAGTTGATCAAGAGAAACTATTAGTGGCTAGGATTATGCAATAATATATGAAAATATGTAGGATACTAAGAATATTAACAAAACAAGGTACAACACATACAAGAATACTATTTTGGTAATAGTAGACCAATTCTCCAAAATTAATAGACTCATGGCCACAATGACTTTAATCTCCTTAGGAAAAGTAACAAGGATATATAAGAATGATATATAGAAAATACACAGCATACCCAAGAAGATCATTAGCAATAAAGGATCCCAATTTGCATCAATTTTCATGGGAGAACTATGTAAAGCATTAGGAATCAAAAGAGCAATGTTAATAGTCTTCAATCCTTGAACAGATAGTCAAATAGAAAGAATCAATCAGGAAGTCGAAGTGTTCCTAAAATACTGTATCAATTACAGATAAGACAATTGGACAAGATAATTGGCAATAGCAGAATTCTAATACAACAAAGAACATGCAACAACTAGATACACTTCATTCTATATGAACTATAGAAGATATCCCTGAAAAGGACACCTAATAGTGGACACAGAGATACTAAGCTTGGAAGAATAATAAAAAAAGATGGAAGAAACATGAGAAGAAGCAAAAAAAGCTATGAATAGAACAAAGGACACAATGAAAAAGCAATATGACAAGAAAAGAAGATAATTACAAAAACTCAAAGTAGGAGAACAAGTGTGGCTAGAAGCAAAAAATATTTAGACAAATTGACTCTCAAAGAAGCTAGACCAAAAAAGATACAAACCTTTTACAATCAAAGAGAAAATTGAATAAGGAGCATATAGACTAAAGCTTCCAGAAGAATAGGCTATATATAATGTTTTCAATGAAGATCTATTAACACATTACAAAAAGGTAGAGTCAACACAAGGTACCAATACTACCACCTGACATTATCAATAAGAAAGAAGAATACAAAGTTGAAGAAATCAGAGAACATCTGCTACAACCTTAAGGAGTAACTTAGGTTGTAATGCTCAAGTAAAGACTTGAGGATGAGATGAGAGTAGAGGAAGGAAGAGAATGATACAATTGGTAAAGCATAAGAAATACAGAAGAGTATCTACTGTATATATACCTATGTACCATGAGGTAGGAATGAGAAGTACATATAGCAAACATGAGGTCTACTGAGTAAAGAACATGCCCCACCAGTGAGGTACTGACTGAGCTACTGTACAATTAAGGAAATGTCAATAAAAGAAGCAGTCTATATGTGGAACACCTGGAGGCAATGAGGTCAATTATTATAATATTGCAAAAAAGGAAGAGACACCCAATTTATAATTCACTGGAAAGGGTGTGGAGACAAATATAACTAATGGATAGTAGAGAAAAATTTACCACATGCAAAAGAGGCAATTCAAGATTATTAGACATAGCTTTCAAGACAAAACCTCTAAAAAGAGGACACTAAAGGTCAATTTTTGATATCTTAAACACATACTAGTAATTGAGAAATACTTTCAAACATGTCTTTTATCACCAATACTGCTACCAATGTCTCTACCACTGCTACCCCTCTCACTTGGAACCAAGAAGTGTACAACAAGATCATATATTGTAACAACAAAACTAAAGATTGGGCCAACAAAATGGGTTGTATTATTCAAGCCATCAAAGCTATAGTAGGACTCAAAGAAAAAGCAGAAGAATTAGTCAGGATAGCTGATATCATCAACAACACTATGGCAGATGCAGGAACAGGGACACTACTTGTAGGAGAAGATTATTGCACAAAAATTGTCATACAGTTCTATAAAGTGGCAGAAATGCTTAGGCTTATTTTACATAATGCCTTACCTCAACAATTCCACAACATCCAATGCAATCTGGTCAATGAACTTACAACATGCCAAGGCCAAGGACATCCAGCAATTGACAATCATATTCAAGGTTTACAAGAATCATTTGCTGACACTAATTGCTTTTCATCCCTTTCATGAGTCAAACTAACAATTCTCTATACAACTCTCCAGTAATATTTCAACTGATGACCAAGATCTCATCAATGAGGGAAAAATTGTAATTTATATGGATGACATCCTGATCTTCTTGAAAACCCTGATAGAACATAAGACAATTATGAGAAAAGTACTAAGAATCCTAAATGACAATAAACTATTAGTCCAAACAAAGAATTGTTAATTTCACCAGACAAAGGTTGATTATCTAGATATTATCCAAAGACAGTGTCAAAGTTGACCTAGCAAAAGTAAAAGGAGTCACCAAGTGGCCTGAACCAAAAGATAAACATGAAATTCAACAATTTCTGGGTTTTTGTAGCTTCTATCAACAAATCAAAGAGTTTGCCAAGATTGCTAAGCCTCTGACAGAACTAATAGACAAGAAAGAATGGAGATAGACTCCTAAGAGAAGGGTGTATTCAAAAAGCTAAAGAACCTAATATCTTCAACACCAATACTCACAATCCCCAACTCAGAACAAACTTTGAATAGAAGTAGATGCCTCAGGTTATGCCATAGGAGGAGTACTATCTCAATCACACCCTGATGGATCATAGAAATTGATCTCATATATTTCCCAATCACTAAATAAAACTAAAAGAAATTACAAAATCTATGATAGAGAATTATTGGCAATCATTACTGGACTCAGACAATAAAAACAATACCTTATGAAAAGCAACAAGTTCAAGATGTAGACTGACCACAAAGATCTAACTGATTCACAAACCTGGGAGCACAATGAAAAAGGTAGATGCTCCATCCTGTAGACTAGATCACAATTTAGGCAAAGACAATAACAAAGAAAGGATAATATTGAAATTGGAGATATTTTGGGCTCAAATAATTGAAGGAGACAAATTTTAGAAGGAGATTGAGAAAGCAGAAGAATGTAATGAATTCACCTTGTTTCATGACAGACCAGTAATATAGTGCAAAGAGAAAGACATGAGATGATGATGTAGTATAAGGAAGAGGACATGAGATAAAGGAGACACGAGGCCAAATGTAGTATATATAGTAGTCAATAGCATAGTAGGAGTTCAGTTTTGTCCTGGTTTATATAATTCCTTTTAACTTGAACACCGGGTTTAAGGGAGTTCATAACATAAGGACAAAACTACTATCAAATCAAATTAATCTCACTATTCCATTATCATGATCTCACTTGCCATCATCACTGCATTCCTAACTACTATTATAACTCTTTTCTTCAACTTCTTATCCAATGCTTGGAAGGACCTAAAAAAAGAAGCCAAGGACACCTATACAACTAGCATATAGAACTTTATGGAAGAAGTCAAGAAGGACTTTGCTGATAAACTAGCCAAAAGGAAAATAAAGGAACCTGACAATTTTGAAAGAAGTCCAGATGAAGTAAGGGCTTGGTGCCAAAGAATGACATTGTTTTTCCAAAGCAATGATATCTCGAGAGAACCAAAATAGCTTTAGAAAGATCAAAGGAGAAAAGGACAACTGGGCTCAACGGTGGGCAGATACACAAATCAGGAAGTTTTTACCCTTCCAAAAGGAGTAGAAGGAGACCAATGGAGAACTCAATATATTGACCATGACTAACAAACCTCTGTTCAAGACATGAAAGCAAATGACTAATGAAATAGTACAATTCTCTATATCAACAGAAACCCAAACCCATATGATCAAAAAACTGACCAAGTTGAAGCAAGGGAATCAACTACTCAAAGATTTCTGGTCCAAATTTGTTACCTGGAAGGAACTCTCTGGATATAACAAGGTCATGTTAGTGGGCTTATTCAAGAAGGGGATCTATCCAGTATTAGCACAAAAATTAGTTGAAATCAGTCAGTTAAAAAACTCAAATTCGTTAGAAGATTGGTACGAGAAAGTGTTAAGTTTTGAGAGGTCAAGATGAGAAGCTATTGAAGAGTTTGGAGGAAGGAAGAATTTGGAGAATTTGGGAGATATGAGGAAGAAACTAGTTTTAGATGTTCCAAGGCGAGACCCCAACATGATGGATATAGATAGATGCAAAGAGACAAAGAGGTGTTACAATTGTGGAGAAACGGGTCATCTTGCTGCAAGGTGCTCCAAACCAAGAAAGGAGAGAAGGGAGGAAGTAAGGATTGTTGAAGAAGTAAAGAAGGATTTTTCCTTGGGTAGGGAGTAAGCACCAACTCACCTGTCATAGTAGACTTAAAAGTCCAATTATCCAATAATGTAATAAAAGACTTTTTGGACTATTTTGGTACAAGGAGATATGAGACAAACAAAGGCTACTCAACAGAATGGGTAGAAAAGAAGATCTAATAGAGTAACAAAGAGGAAGCAATTAGCATACTAAAGGTATGGGCTTACAGTTCGAGAGCAAAGGAGTGTACAAAAGAAAAGTTGAAAGAGTTAAATGGGATGACTAACAATGAAGTCCCACTAGTATTAAAGATACTAGAGGAACCTCCAATACTCAGGAAAATGGGAGATAAGCAGCTAAACATTCGAGTCAAATTATCAATAACAGATACTTACAGGACATTCTATAAACAGGCCTTAGTCGACTCAGGAAGTTTGATCTCTTGTATAAGTCAAAAATTTGTAAAGGAGAATCTTATCAACACTTGCCAACTACTATTCCCAATCACTTGCTACAATGCTAATGGTTCTATCAATAGAGATAGAAGCGTCACAGAAGTTGTTGAGATAAACATGACTATCAGCAATCATTAGGAGTTAATTCAACTATTGGTAACAAATCTCAGCAACCATAACCTATTCCTAGGATATGACTAGTTACAGAAGCATAACCCAACTATCAACTGGAAAGACTCTTTGGTAAACCTTTAAAACTGTTAATAATAGTGCAGAAAAATATACATTACAAGAGAACCAAAAGAAGAAGTAGAGGAAGAAATAGAAGAGAGGGCAATAGAAGATGGAGAAAAAGTGCTATTTATTAATCTAGAAAAAAAAGCCTGGAGAAGAGAAGAACTGAACATCAGAAGTACAAAGATGGAAGAGAAAGAAAAAGATATTCCCAAGGAATATAAAGATTTCAACAATCAAGTCTTTAACAAAGCTATTTTTGAGAAACTACCAGACCAATCTAAATGAGACCACGCCATTGAATTAATACCAAACGCAATACTGAAAGACTATAAGATATATCCACTAAACATCAAGGAACAAGAAGAACTCAATAAATTCCTTAAAGAATATCTGAAGTTAAGATGGATTTGACCCTCTAAGTCATCATACATGGCCCCCTTATCACAAATGGTCACTTACTTATTTGTGATTGGTGCTTTAGAATTCTGAAAGGTTCAAAAATGCAAAGTTTAGACAGTGACAAAAGATGTTGTTAAGTCTGAGGTCTAATCCTCAGACTATAAGTTCTTATATACAGAAAAGTGATGGTCTGTGTACTAGTACAGATCATCACCTGATTACTACCTATTGTTCTACATATGGTGTTATGAACATCGAGTGGGACTACAACTATTATCAGCCATGGTCTGATAATGAGTGGTTAGTAGACGAGATGTTGGCAATGTTAGATGAGGATATTATCATGCAGTAATGCATCAGACAAT
>Ga0157360_1000704_pt1 | contig 12615 bp, 11 predicted proteins | sample AttlaeALBM1_FD_111483 | JGI IMG/M metagenome (GOLD analysis project Ga0157360, IMG submission 111483) | Fungus gardens microbial communities from leaf cutter ant in Ribeirão Preto, State of São Paulo, Brazil - Atta laevigata ALBM1 | ecosystem: Host-associated > Fungi > Mycelium > Unclassified ... | reverse complement strand
TTAATACCCGCCCGGAGGATCTCAGCCCGGCCGAGCATAAGCGGATTACCGACCTGCTGTGGAAGGAGATGCGCGAGATTTACTACGGCCGCAATATTCCGGCGGTGGGGTTGAAGACGGTGTGATACGTGGGCGCGCGCAATGCCAGGCAATGACGGCAGGCGCGCGTTTTTTTGGCTTTGGGAGTAAAAGGATGCTTGTAGATTAGAATACAGTAAAGTTTTTATCAGTTGATAGAGGCTAGCTATGCCAATGGACACGATTCAGCTCAATAAAAATGATAATTTCACTTTCATCCAGAAAGTTTATGTTCTATTAGTACTGCATTAAATTTAACTTATTAATAAAGCGTAATACTTAGGTTATTTATTAGTGCGTAGATTTATTTCTCACACGTAATCATACTGTGGGAAGGGTTATCTTCCTTTCCAAAAAAACCAGCCAATTACTCGCATTAGAAATTAGATTTAAATTTTTTAATCCATTGCTTAGTCATTTAAAGCAATAGATTTTTATCAAAAGGAGGCAAAGGATGCCACAAGAAGGACTTTCATCATTCATATTGAATTATATTTCTGAGCGAAAACAGCCAAAGCGTGAAGCACTGGAGAAAGAAGAGTCTAAAGCGCTGGCTGGCCTTGAGTCACCCGTCGAGCAAACCGCGATAAAAAATGATTTCGCATCTCGGTATGCTGAAATCGAAAAAAAATATGAAGTACATAACTGGCTGACCGATGCCGCCAGGCGCGCCGGGCAGATCAGTCTGGTTACTCACGCGCTGAAATTCACGCATGGCGATGCTAAAGGCAGCAGCATTTATAACCCCTCTGCCGATAAAGAACTTAGTTACCTTTCCTCCGCTAGCCTAAAAACACCGGTGCTGGACGCAGTTGGAAATGCAGCGTCGTTAGCTATTGTTAAGATGCTGCAAACCGAATATCAGGGCGATTCACTGCTTGCCTGTCTTATCCGCAATGACACTTCAGCGCTTGCCGCACTGGCAGATAATGAGCAACAGCTAACAGAGTGGGTAGAAGGGTTTAAACAGGTATTATCAAACCTTGAACCCGTCTCGCACAAACTGGCAAAACAGATCTATTTTCCTGTGGGCGGGAATCACTATCATCTGCTCAGCCCGTTATTCCCGACGTCATTAGTCCAGGCGCTGCATAAACGTATTATGGCGGCACGCTTTAGCGAAGAGGCAAAAGAGGTTTACGCGGCCTTCAAAAATGAAACCTGGCACAGCCAACCCAGAATCTCTTATTTCAATACTGCCGTCCAAACCTTTGGCGGCACTCAACCACAAAATATCTCCTACCTGAATACCGTGCGCGGCGGCAAGGTCCGGCTGCTCTCCTGTGCGGCGCCGGTCTGGCAAAACATCAACAAACCACCGTTAAAACATAAATCTGTTTTCCATTCTGGCAGCGAATTTTCTCGAATGGCTTATACGAGCGTAGGCAGGCTGAAATATTATCTGCTGAGCGTTTACGACAAGGAGTCAACCTTTGAAATACGCCAACAGAGAGAAAGTTTTGTCGATGAAATCATAGATATTCTGTTCAACTACGTTGCAGGCGTTCATCAGTTTGAGAATCCAGGCTGGAGTGCAGAAAACGAGTGTGAATTAAAGCGCTCCCAGCAGCTATGGCTCGATCCTCTCCGCAGTAAAACGGATGAGGCATTTTGCTTTGAACGCGAAGCCGGTGACTGGAAAAAAGAGATCGCGCGCGACTTTGGTCACTGGCTTAGTCAGCAGCTCAGCTCATCAGGTTCTTCAGGCCAAAAGCACAGCTCACGCAGACTGGCGATAGCAGACCCGGAGCGACGCTATTTCTCTACCGCTGCGTTATTCAAAAAACGCCTGCGTGAAATGGAACAGGCTGTGAAAGAGGATCTGCTATGCATCTGATTATTTTGCGTCGTCTGCGTGTAGAAAATGCCAATGCCATTGCCGGGCTGACGTGGGGTTTTCCCGCCATTACCCATTTTCTCGGCTTTACTCATGCTCTGTCGCGCAGGGTTGAGCAAAGCTACCCGCTTAGCCTGACCGGCTGCGGTGTGATTTGCCATCACCAGCAAATCCATGCGTATACATCGGGTCGCGATTATCAGTTTGCGCTAACGCGCAATCCGCTAACAAAAGAGGCGAAAACGGCCTCGTTTAATGAAGAAGGCCGCATGCATATGACCGTCTCGCTGCTGTTGCAGTGCGAAGGCGAAATCGCTGGCGGTGAACAGGGCGCAGCCGCGCTTGAACAACATCTGTTTGACCTTTGCCAGATGCAGCGTCTGGCGGGCGGCACCATTAAGCAACTGGAGCGCGTGCAGGTCATTGGCTGGCCGCAAGAAGAGCAGGCAACTCATCGCGTGCTGCGACGCCTGCTGCCAGGCTTTGCGCTGCTGGATCGCTCGCCGTTATTAATTGAGCACTTTAACCGGCTACAGCAAAACAATCCCAAAGTAGAGATGCTGGATGCCTGGCTCGATTTCGCCAGCCTGAAAATGCAGGCGGTAGCAGATAAAGACGATCCGCAGCCTGGCGACGAAGCCAGCTGGCACTATCAACCTAAGCCAGCAGGCGGATTTTTAGTGCCGCTAATGACCGGCTACCGTGCAATATCCCCCTTGCTGACAGCAGGAACGGTCGCCAACGCCAGAGATGCAGAAACGCCATTTTGCTTTGCTGAGGCCGTGTATGGCGTAGGCGAGTGGCGTAGCCTTCATCGCATTACGCAGATTAATGAGCTGATCTGGCAAGCAGAATACAGGAACGAGCATTACCTCTGTGTGAGTAAGAATCATGTCGCCAACGCTCAGGTTTACGACGATACAGATGATCTCTTCAACGATGAGTAATTGATAAGGAAATTGAAAATGGCAAAAGCAACAATTAAAACCGCGTCCGTACTGGCTTTCGAACGTAAATTAGCAAATTCAGACGGCATCATGTTCGCGGGAAAATGGCAGCAAAAAGAAGTCTGGCAGCCTATCGAAATCAAAGAAAAAGCGGTGCGCGGCACTATCTCTAATCGCCTGAAAAATGCTATAGCCAGCGACCCGCTAAAGCTGGATGCCGAGATTCAAAAGGCTAACCTGCAGCGCGTGGACGTCGCTGCGTTGCCCGCTGAAGCTGATACGTTAAAAGTCGTTTTCACTCTGCGCATTCTGGGTGATTTAGCTAAGCCATCAGTCTGTAACGATCAGGCCTATCAGACAGAGCTGGCGAATGTCATTAATGGTTATGTGGAGCGTCAGGGCTTTGGCGAGCTGGCCGCACGCTATGCAGAAAATATCGCCAGCGGACGATTCTTATGGCGCAACCGGGTTGGAGCAGAGCAGATCACTGTCTGCGTGAGCAGCGGCAAGCAAAGCTGGGAATTCAATGCACACGATTTTAATCTGCTTAGCTTCACTCAGCCGAAGGGAGATCTGGCGCAGCTGGCTGAGGTCATTGCTGCTGGGCTGGCAGGCAAATCCTACGCCTTGCTCAACGTGGAGGCTTATGTCCGGCTGGGGAATGGTCAGGAAGTATTTCCTTCTCAGGAGCTGGTGCTGGACAGCAACAGTAAAAAAAGCAAAGTGTTGTATCAGGTCGACGGCACTGCCGCTATGCACTCGCAAAAAATTGGCAACGCGTTGCGCACCATTGATACCTGGTATCCGCAGGCTGATGGCCCAGATATGGGACCCATTGCGGTTGAGCCTTATGGCTCTGTAACCAGCCGTGGTCAGGCCTATCGCCAACCGAAGCAGAAAATGGATTTCTATACGTTGCTGGATAACTGGGTAACCAAAGGGGAAGTGCCGCCTGTGGAACAGCAGCACTATGTGATCGCCACGCTGATTCGCGGCGGTGTGTTTGGTGAAAAAGGTGAATAAGGCGACGGTATGAACCATTATCAGGACATCGTTATTTTGCCCAATCCAGAGATTGCGGATTCGGTGCTGATGGCGGCTCTGTTTACACAGCTGCACTTAAAATTAGTGCAAGCGGCAGAGGGGCGAATAGGGATCAGTTTTCCAGAAGTGGGCGTGACGCTGGGTTCGCGCTTGCGCCTGCACGGCACACATCAAGATTTAGAAAAGCTTGAGGTTACTGGCTGGCATAGCACCGTGAGGGACTATATTTTTTGCAAAGCTGTGTGTCCGGTGCCTGAAGGCTGCCAGTATCGCACCGTGCGCCGCGTGCAGTACAAAAGCAATGCCCAGCGCTTAAGACGGCGTTCAGTGAAAAAAGGATGGCTGACGCAGGAGCAGGCAGAGCAGCAGATTAGCGTACTGAACGAAAGGCGCGGCAAGCTGCCGTTCCTGACAGTGAAAAGTCATTCCAACCGACATGCGTGGCTGCTGTTTATTGAGCATGGTCCATTGAGGGAGACGCCGACTGAAGGCGTCTTTAGCAGCTATGGTTTAAGCAGTGTTGCCACGGTTCCCTGGTTCTGAATGCAGATATTCGCTGTCTGGCAGTAATGTGGGAACGAAAAAAATCAGTAGATTCAAAAAGCCTCTGATATGAGGCTTTTTTTAACGTCAATAAAAATTGTCGCGACATTCAAATCATAAATATTTCAGTGCCCTTGGCTGCCAGCATATTGAGAATGCGTAATGCCGGCCCGCCGGGCGTGACCTCCCCACGCTCCCACTTTGAAACGCTATCGACCGTCATCCCCAGGGTATGCGCCAGAGAAGCCTGAGACAAGCCGCACTTAACGCGTACCTGCTTAATCTCTTCACCGGACATGGCGCGCACAGCGGCAACGCGCTGGCGATATTCACGGGCTGACATACGCTCAGCGATAAACGCGACATCTTCAGCGGGCATTAATCCCATCGCATGCAACTCTTTTGCGTCTTCCAGCATTTCACTGAGCTGAGCGGGTTTAGTTTTCATTACTCTTTACCTCTCGAAGAAATCCGCTTTTACATAAAGCATTTAACTGCTCTTGATCGGCTTTAAGAAGCGCTTTGGCAAGTCTTCTATAGGACTCAAGTTGGTCATCCTCTATCTCTTTGGCCCTTTTGTCGCTTAGGCGGCTTTTAGCCCAGCCATCATAGAAAAAGAGGTGATGATTGAATCTGAAGAAAATGATTGTCCTTGCTCCGCCTCTTTTACCTTCCTGCAGCGATATTCTTTTCTTGATTACGCCACCACCCAGATTCGCTTCGAACTCATCTCGGATGACCTGCTCTGCCGCTTCCAACAAGACCTGATCCGACAGAGCCATTTTTTTAAAGCTTTTATCGAATCGCTTATGCACGTAAATAGTCAAATCCCTGACTCCTGCTCTTCCGTGGAATGTAGTAATCATTATTATAATAATAATTATGGTGATGGCAATAGTAACAGCTTGCTTGCTGCTTTTAGACTGAAAGTGTCATGAGGCCATTTTGGCGACAGCTTATTGCTAACTTTGGCTAAGCATTAAATACCCTCTTTTTGAGTGAACATGTAACTACCTGAAATTATTAGAGGTAAATTCAAGTGGGTATAAAAGGGTTAAGTGTCCATTTCGCAGGTTTTGATTCGTTGATCATGGGCTTAGTTTGCTAGAGTAACAGTGCACTGCCGTACAGGCAGCTTAGAAAATACAGGCGTCAGGCTTACCTCGAAAATGCGCGTGCACTGCCGTACAGGCAGCTTAGAAAATGATGAGTTCTCCGGTAAATCGGTGGGACATGTGCACTGCCGTACAGGCAGCTTAGAAAAACCGGGAAAAGCGGCGACTCACCCTTGAGTTGTGCACTGCCGTACAGGCAGCTTAGAAAAGCGCCCGATCTCGGCTGTTGAGCATCGAAAAGTGCACTGCCGTACAGGCAGCTTAGAAACTCCCAACGCATCAGCCAGAACCAGAGGTCGGTGTGCACTGCCGTACAGGCAGCTTAGAAATGCGGGCCATTAACAGAGTGAGGGATATTCATGTGCACTGCCGTACAGGCAGCTTAGAAAGCGTGGCGGATGACTTCGCGATCATTACGGGGGTGCACTGCCGTACAGGCAGCTTAGAAACCGACGGTGATCTCCTCGGCAATATAGAACACGTGCACTGCCGTACAGGCAGCTTAGAAAAGGGTGTCGACGGAGCCGATCACGCGATTGCAGTGCACTGCCGTACAGGCAGCTTAGAAAAGCACACGGAACCGAAGTTGCCCATGGTTAGGGTGCACTGCCGTACAGGCAGCTTAGAAAGCAGGGCTGATAGCAAATCGGCACCCAAAGAAGTGCACTGCCGTACAGGCAGCTTAGAAAATTCCCCAGCGCGCGGCCTGCATGACGGTGGCGTGTACTGCCGTACAGGCAGCTTAGAAAGATCTGCGCGTTGGGCGACGGTCTATAAGATGGTTCACTGCCGTGCAGGCAGTTTAGAAATAAGTATTACGATTTTAGACATTTCTCCTGCCTTACAGGCAGCTTAGAAAGCATAATCCCCGATGCGGATATGTGCGTACCGGGCACTGCCGTGCAGGCAGCGGCGCACTCACTCGAGTGCGCCAAACACCCCCAGCAGCGGATGAAACTGCCATCCCTCGCCATTCTTTTTTTCCCTCAGCCTTATCTCGCCGAACTTCTGGCTTACCTCCACCAGCTCCATTCCCAGTTCGTCAGCCAGGCTGGTATAAACCTGCTGATAATCAGGCACTATCCATGCGCTAACACCTTTAGCCAGCTTTGAATCAGCCGCAAGATCGATCGCGCTTTTCTTATAGCCTGCTGCACCTTCATCCGGCGTACAAAACTGGCCTTCGTCACCCTCTTCCTCTATCAACCAGAAATGCAGTTCATCAGGTGGTGAAGGTCGAAAAGGTCGTAGCTTTTGCAGTTCCCCGCACCAGCTAACGGGTTTTCGCCACCAGAGCGATGCACTGTAGCTGACTGAGTCCTCTTTTTTGCCAAGTAGTTCGGTATTGAGTCGTGCGTGCTCCAGATCGACAAAACGGCTGAAGGGGCCACGAGTTTGCATTTTTTCAGGTTGCTGAACGCGAGGTCGAGCGGTAATTACTTTGTAATCCCGCTCATCCAGCAGTGTACTCAGATCGTGATTCTCAAGCGGGAACGCCTTGCTTTCGAAGCCTGGCTGACAGTAAGCAGGATTATCTGGAAAGCGCAGTGCGCGATAGTTTTTCCGCAACAGATGAATATTTGCCGACGTGGGCACCTGTTGACGATGTCGCTGCACGCGTCCAGCCAGCTGAACTAAAGCGCGCATCGAACTGGGTTCAGCAATAGCCCAGTCAAAATCAAAATCTCGTCCAACTTCTACTACTGAGGTCGCGAGCACCACAAAGATGTGATGCTGTGCTTCGCTGTTCTCAATCGCACGTTTAATTTCCGCTACCTGCCAGAGCGCCTGCTCATCATGGCGTGTAAGCGCCACTTCCAGATGGTTTTCAATATATGAACGCATCGCCAGCGGATGCTGGCTATGGTAAATGCAGTAGTGAATCTGGGTATTATCAGGCGCAGACGTAGCCAGCAAACGCTGCGCTACAGCGACCAGCGGATCAATATTCGCCATGCGAATAACGCCCAGCGAAACGCATTTTCCGTTTATCTCATGGCGCTGATGATGGGCAGCATGAAGCTGCTGCATAGAGCGGTAGAAGGTGGTTGCCAACGCGTCCAAAACTGCGCCCTCTTGCCGGCTGGCAGGCGTAACCTCTACCAGCTCGGCTTTTCTTAACGCAGCGGCCTGTTCCAGTCGAGCGACCCTTTGCGCAACAAAGCTCTCGTGCTGCTGGCGGAACGCCTTTCCAGAGCCGATCGGTTGATGCGCAGTTTCATGCTCGTCGAACCAGGCACAGATAACCTCCGGCGCTTCTTCAGTCAGCCCGGCGTTCTTATGCCATTCAGCCCGTCCATGTCGGTAAGCGTTAAATAAGGCCAGCACCAGCGATGGCGGCAAAGTTGCAGAGGAGAGCAAGACGCGTGAGCCGAGCATACCGGCCCAGTTAACTAGCCGGCATAGCGCGGAAAGATCATTCACATCAAAATCATCCGGCTCATCAAGCACCAGATCGGCGGTTAACAGCCGCAGCGCGGGCGCAATTTGTTTACCGCCGCGCAGTGCTTCGGTCGCCGGGATAAGATAGTCGATGGTACTGACCAGTACGGGAGCACTTAACAACTTATTCAGCATCGGTTTGCCCTGTAACCAGCGGCTAAGGCGTCCGTCATCCAGGCTACCGTCATAGCGTACATACTGATGTGCATGAAAAAGCGTCTCTGCCGACTGGCTGCCGCTGTCCTGCTGCCCTTCCTCCTCACTACTGTAGTGCTGATAGAGATCCTTTACCGCCTGCGATCCAATCATCACCGCCAGATCGTCATCCGCAAGCGTTAATCTGTTACGTAACGCGTTGCCGGTCTGCAATGTCAGCGTACGCAACCCAAGCGCAATGGAAAAACGACAGCCCTGCTTTTCATCAGCCAGCGCATACATAATACGTGCATTGCCTAGCGTTTTGCCGCAGCCCGTTGAAGCCATATTAATGCCAAAAAATCCCTGGCTAAACGTACGCTCACGCAGCGAGCCAGCTAAATCGTAAGCACGGTTTTGCCAGCAAAAGCGTTTTACCGTTGCTCGCTGGCTAAAGGCTTTATGTCGGGTGATAGCAGGCAGCGTTTTACGTAGATGCGGCAGGCTAGTGCCAAGTAGTAAGGCGTTTTGCGCAACGCCGATATTATGCTCGTCCAGTTGCTGCTTTCCTGCCCGGCGCGTTTCATCACTGTTCGCAAAAACCTGGAAGGCCTTATCCTGCCAGCCAGGTGTCGCGGGCAAGGAAGAGTAGTGGTGATCGGCAAGCATCAGTACCAGTCGCGCCATATGGCAGGTAAATTCCTGATCCATTTTGGCAAAACGCAGTAGCGACGGCTGAGCCAGCGCACGCCGGGCAATTTTTTGCGCTTTCGCGCGCCATGACTGACTTTTGAAGGGCGTTCCCTGAGCAAACAACCACTGCGCCTGTTGTTCTTCCAACTGCCAGTCATGTTTCAGATGGTTGGCCGCATTCCAGACAGGTTCGAGCTGGCGCGTCAGCCAGTATTCAACATCTGCAAGTTGCGGTGGATTGTGGCGATCTCTAGGGTAAACCGGTATGCGATGGTGCGACAAGATCAGCCAGGCGACGACACGGGCAACCGGCGGCAATGAGTCAAAGGAATTTTTGGCTGTGGGATCTGGATACAGACGAGCCAGCATCTCGCTCTCTGCCTCTGCAGTAATGCCGGATAAGGCTTGCAGCCATTGTTCATCGCTACGCTCACCAACCCAGGTGCAGAACAAACGCAGCGAAACCCATTCGTGGCGATATGGCTGGAATCCTCGGCCTTTACCAAAAAGGTTTTGTTGAAACAGCTGAGTGGCTTTGCCAAAGTCGTGAAACAGGCCGGCAATGGCCGCGGTAAGTGCTATCGCCTGCGCGCATTGCCAGTGATTCTCATCCTGACTTTTTAGGATATCTCTTTCAGTGGAATGGGTCGGTACGCTGCCATCGCGATTAAAACAGCGCAGATTGCCGACAATCCACAGCAATTCGGTCTGGCCTGAGCTTTTAATCCAGTGGCAGGCCACCGAAGTATTTCGTCTGGCCGTTTTGCGCAAAAGTTTGCGTAACGTATTTAGCCCTTCAAGAGTAATCGCCGTTTGCCAGGTTCGCTCACCTTTGCGTTCGGCAAACTGATCGATAATACGCCGTGTTTCAATGAGCGCACGTTTGTTGCACTGGGAGATAAGCAGAATATTCATTTCGCCGCCTGCCCTAATTGTTCAGCAGTAGATTGCAGCGCTTCAATCATCAGATCCAACGCATCGCTCTTTTGAAGTCCGGCAATACAGCGCTGACGAAATTCTTGTTCATCTTCGCCCGCCATTGCGGAGACAAAGGCCTGCGGCAGGATCATCGCATCCTTAATAATGTCCGCCACATCAAATACCAGGCCGCCCCGACGCGTTTTGCCATGCAGTACCGCCAGGCCATGCGGCAGGCCCGTGACCCAACATGCGGTAGCGGCCAGCCCGTAAGCCAGATAGTTGCCATGATCTAAATAGCGATTTGCAATGTCGGTACCGCCGCCGCGCTTTGCTCGGGTAAAATCGCCATATTGCGTGGCGTTTGCGGCCAGTTTGTAGAGCGCCTTGGTAAGTACGGTTTCGTGAGTTAGCAAATGCTGGGAATGAGTGGAAAGCGCCAACTGGCTTTCATAGCGTTCCAGCAAGGCGTCCAGCGTCGCTGAGGGAATAATAAATTTATCTTTTTTTTGCAGGCGCTCATTCAGCCAGTGCTTCCTTATTTGCGCGATACGTATGCGCTGAAAAGCAATTGCGGCGGCGAGTCGTTTATCGTCGTCAAACCAGAAGCTAACCCACTTTTGCAGATATTCCGTCGGTCGATATTCGCTTTGTGAGGTCAGCCATGAAACTGAAACCTCGACCTCATTAACCGCATATAGCGGCGTGCCGTTACCGCCGCAAAAGCCAACCAGTACGCCAGCGCGCGCAAATTCACGCATCGCTGCCTGAGTGACGGAAGTACCCGTCCCCAGCATAATAACGGTGGTATTCGCGACAGGGATATTCCAGTAAAGCGATCGTTTTCCCTCATCCGTAACGTATTCCACTCGTCCGCCATTAACCAGTACACGACAATATTGCAGGTAGTAGATGTTGCTACGTTTTGAATGAAGGATAGTTTTGAGATCGGAAGGTTTGAGTTGTTCCATACGCATTCCTTGCGTTGATGATTTAGAACAGTTGCCGTTCGCGTAAGTCTCTCTTAGCGAGAGATAGCCTATTAAACAATCAGAAACGCATCAAGTGAAGTGATTCTTTAGCGGCAAAAGCGCGAGACGGTCCAGAATGGAGTTGACCAACATTTAACCTGTGACTACAATGTGACTACATTATCGTTATGCGGTAATGCCTTAAAGGAGTCAATCATGGAAACTTATGTACGCGCTCGTATTGATGAAGAGCTGAAAACTGAAGCATCAGCAGTACTTCGCGATTGCGGATTAACCATTAGCACTGCATTCCGCCTGTTTCTCAGTCAGGTTGTAGAGCAGCAGGGGTTGCCGGTAGAAATTAAACGACCCAGTGCACGACTTAAAAAAGCGATGGATGAAGCTGATATGATTGCTGCTGGCCACAGCAACCACTTTGACGATGCAGAAAGCATGCTAGAGAGCTTGAATAATGGCGAAGGGAAACGCAAAACCAAAGCAGCAAAAGCAGAGAAAAAGACCGCCTGATTTTCTGCCAAGAAAACTGGACTATACGTCGTCGTTTAGTAAGAGCTGGGAAAAGTACAACAAAACGGGAGAAGTTGACCTGTCGCAGGTGCGTGATGTCTGCAAGTACTTCGTATCACGCGAGCCGCTTCCCGCTCACTACAAGGATCACGAGCTTAAAGGGAATAAATGGAAAGAGCATCGCGAGCTACATCTGGATGGCGATTTGCTCTTGGTTTACAAGCGATACGACGACAAGAATCTTGTCGTATTGGTTGAACTGGGCACGCACGCTGAACTGTTCTGAAAGCCGCAGAAGCGGCTTTTTTATTGCGCCTGAATAAAAAAGTGGTCGCTGTGCACATTTAATCCGCCCATTGATACTGCTGCTGAAAACCAACTTTTAAGCTACCTGCACGGCAGTGAACGGCAAGACAGAAGCCGGCTCAATGCGTAGCACTTTCTAAGCTGCCTGTACGGCAGTGAACTCTACAAGGTGGGCGCGGCGATGATTCTGGGCTTTCTAAGCTGCCTGTACGGCAGTGAACCGCGTATACCGCTGGGGATATGAGAGAGGAATTTTCTAAGCTGCCTGTACGGCAGTGAACGCGCGACCCCTTGCGCTTGCTGTGACCGTTGCTTTTCTAAGCTGCCTGTACGGCAGTGAACGTGTAGCGGCTTTTCGTCGTGCTGCTGGCGTATTTCTAAGCTGCCTGTACGGCAGTGAACTCAGCCACGCGAGGCATTTCAGGGATTATTTCTTTCTAAGCTGCCTGTACGGCAGTGAACACGGGTTCGCGAGGTGAACGCGTCGGCGCATCTTTCTAAGCTGCCTGTACGGCAGTGAACGTGAAGTGGCTGGCGCCATACATCTGGATGTATTTCTAAGCTGCCTGTACGGCAGTGAACTCTGCTTTCTATCGCCAAGCTGAAAATGCTGCTTTTCTAAGCTGCCTGTACGGCAGTGAACTGCCCCTACAGGCGCGTTTCCGCGGCCTTTCATTTCTAAGCTGCCTGTACGGCAGTGAACTAACGCTGCTTCGAGTTCATGTTCATTCTCCATTTCTAAGCTGCCTGTACGGCAGTGAACATGCCGCTACTTATCATGTCGGTCGCCTTATCTTTCTAAGCTGCCTGTACGGCAGTGAACCGGAAACCAGCGCTACATTCGCACAACCAACCTTTCTAAGCTGCCTGTACGGCAGTGAACACATTGATCTCCAGCCCCGCGGCGGCCTTGATTTTCTAAGCTGCCTGTACGGCAGTGAACAGCTGCGGTGAAAGCGCGGACGTTGCTGCTACTTTCTAAGCTGCCTGTACGGCAGTGAACTTCGACGACGGTAAGTTCCGAGTGACCGACATTTTCTAAGCTGCCTGTACGGCAG
>Ga0157360_1000703_pt1 | contig 12625 bp, 9 predicted proteins | sample AttlaeALBM1_FD_111483 | JGI IMG/M metagenome (GOLD analysis project Ga0157360, IMG submission 111483) | Fungus gardens microbial communities from leaf cutter ant in Ribeirão Preto, State of São Paulo, Brazil - Atta laevigata ALBM1 | ecosystem: Host-associated > Fungi > Mycelium > Unclassified ... | reverse complement strand
TTAGTGAAATATATTACTCACAATTCTTAGAATATCTTCCTGCATATTCCTATCCACATGTAGATCTCCATTATCATTTCTATTCTGCTGTCCTTCATAATCAAGAGCATCTACATTCTCATTTCTCCATTCCTCCATAATTTGATTGATTTGAACTATGGAAGCAGGCTCAACTCTTCTTGCTACTTGTAACACTTCCAACTCTTCTGCTACTCTTTGTTGCTCTAACTGCCTCTTTTCCACCTGTCTTTGTCTCTCTACTTCCACTCTAATGATTTCTGCTCTATAATCCTGAGTTGTCCTCTGTTGTTGCTCTTCTGATAGTATTTGTTGAGCAAGCTGATGTCTATGCAAATCAAGGATGGCATCATCAAGGTTTTGTGGAACATGTACAGGAGTCATATGGAATCTTCTTCCTCCTTTACCCCTTCCTCTATTCCAAACAGGAGCAGGAGGAACATTTTGGAACAAAGTATGTTGTTGTGCTCTCTCCTTAGCTCTTTTAGCCTGACGTTCTTCTTCAACAGGATCCATTTCTCACAATTGTCTTACTGTTCACTTACAGCTATTCTAAGAAAAAAAGGTATACTATTGCCCCTAAGAAGGAGACCCCTACTCTAGACCCCTCTCTTAATGAGCAGTTGTCAATCCTATGTGTATACAGATCACAATGGACCTCTAGCACAAGGTTTATAATAGAAGAGTTTACAGGTATACTACCAAGCACTGCTCAAGAAAAGAGTTCTTCTGGGAGAGGAAACCTGAGCTTAGTCACACACTCCAAGCTCTATACCACAGTTGTAGAGTACTGTCCCCTTTACACCTAGGGCCTGGCTTCTAGTCAAGGTATAGAGAGAGTAGAGAGCAAAGAGGAGGGTAGGGGAGGGTGAGGAATAGTGATTATGATTTGAGAGAGTGAACTCAATGATGAGCTGGCATTGTTTGTACATGTTATATTCCTCTTACACATCCATTTGGGTTGAATTATGAAAAGGAGAGAATTGTAATGATTGAATATTCTGTTAAAATTTACTAAAATAAGATAAGAAAAGAGAAAGAGAGTCACCAATTTTCTCCAAATTCTCCTTATTTTATTAAAATTTCTATTTTATTTTTGAGTGAAAAGAGAAGGTGTGGGAATAATTAGGTGAAGCTTTGTCATACTCACTCAGCTGCCATCACTCCCACGTTTGGTGCAGCATACATACTAGACGAGGTTTTCATCTGGACTTCTGGCCCTTCTTGAACTCTCTACTAATTCTGTGTTATTAAGTTTGTGTTGAAGTCAGTCCACTATGCTCCCTTCCTACAACAGTCTGTGCAGCAGCAGATAGTGTTGTCTATCAGGTTGCTTTGCTCCCTTCCAACAACAGTCTGTGACATAGTGAGAAATATTGTACATCAGGTTGCTCTGCTCCCTTCCTTCACTGGTAGTTTGCACTGTTGTAAGTCAGGTTGCTCTGCTCCCTTCCTACAACAGTAATGCCACAGTCAGCTCGCTTTGCTCACTGCCTGTTCTAATTTTATTCTAATTTATTCTAATTTATTTGAATTTATTCTGAATTTATTTAAATTTAGTGGAATTTTTGAGTGAAAAGCAAGGTCATGTGACACAGTTGCTTGGTCAGTTCTGAGTCAGCAGCTATCTTCCCACATCAGTCTCGCATACATACTAGACGAGGTTTTCATCTGGGTCTCTGGCCCTTCTTGAACCCTCTACTAATTCTGCATTATTAAGTTTGTGTTGAAGTCAGTCCACTATGCTCCCTTCCTACAACAGTCTGTGCAGCTGCAGATAGTGTTGTCTATCAGGTTGCTTTGCTCCCTTCCAACAACAGTCTGCGACACAGTGAGCAATATTGTGCGTCAGGTCGCTGTGCTCCCTTCCTACAACAGTAAGGCCATAGTCAGTTTGTAAATTATACGTCAGGTTGCTGTGCTCCCTTTCTTCACTGGTAATTTGCACTGTTGTAAGTCAGGTCGCTCTGCTCCCTTCCTACAACAGTAAGGCCACAGTCAGCTCACTTTGTTCACTGCCTGTTCCAATTTATTCCAATTTTACCCAATTTATTTGAATTTTTCCTGGATTTATTTGCATTTCTGAGTGGAAAGAGAGAGTGTGGGAATGCTTAGGTACATGATTTATCAGCGCCATCTTCCCATATTGGTCTTGCATACATACTAGTGATGCTGATGCTGCCTACAAGGATTTTGCAGATTTTTTCATAGTCAAATTGATCTTGGGTACTTGTAAAGGTTTGATAATCATAGGGATTTTTATCATGACACTAATATTTTATACAAGGAATGAACAAACTATTTGAGTAGGATAGTAGTGTGAGTGATGGGTACTTATTCAGTTACTTGGTGCTTAATTCTTCTCTTTTTCCCAAGTCTTAACATATAGAACAGATATGTACTCAAGAATGCCTTGGAGAAACTAACCTCATTGTTTGTTGTTCAACTAGCTTAAATTATATCTGGTTTCATCAGTTTTGGGACCCTTCACATTCACATGTCATCCTTTGAGCCTTGGCAATGGTAAAGGACATTTGAAGGCTATGAAAGACCTATAATACTTTTGATGGGTATAGTATTCTAGTATGTATTTCTCACAAGATTACTAAGCTAGTTTACATAACAACAGGTTCTTATTTCCAAACTCCCCTATGACTGCCTAGTTCTTGACTATGGATGAACAAGCCAAAGCTATACTATGTATCAGAGAAAGTTTTCTTGGTTACTTTTCCTGTATCAATCTTGACTCTAGATCATACAAAAACCAAACTGGAGTGGAGATCAAACAATTAAGAAAGACCAGTTTATAATCTTACTATCATCTCAGGAATAGCATACCTACTTAATTTAAAAGAATAATTGAAGCTCTCAGACCCAAAAACATGGCTCTTTGCACTATTCTCTATTTTAGATAATGTTCCAAACTCATTGAATAACTAGTGTCAGATCATTGTATTTTTGTTTGGATTTGACTTTTTGTAGATGCCTCTACTTGCGTGTGTGAATAGGATTATTGAAATTGTTATGATATGGGTGGGGATCAATATTGCTTCTTGTATTTCCAATAGCTATGCATACGTAAAAGCAATTTTTTTCATCCCAAATCTTTTGGGTGTCTTTCTCATCAATTTTCTGTCTTGGTCCAATAAAATTGGTCTCCTTTTTACAGAGTGAATTATGGGTCAGTAGTTGTCCAATTGATTTTCTGCAAATCTCACTCACAAGTTGCGGGTGTTATGAATATCAAGTGGGACTACAGTCATTATCAGCCATGGTCTGATAATGAATAGTTAGTAGATGAGATGTTGACAATGCTAGACAAAGATATTACAATACAGTAATGTACTGAATATCCAAGGACTCTAATGGACAATTAGCTCATGGTATAGACAGAACTCTTTGGAGAAATCTCAGACTATTTCCTTTTCTATCTTTGGACTCAATCTAAATAGGACAACATCAGACTAACCTATTAATAGACCCTAACTCACTTGTCACCCTCATCACTGATCTGTTACTTAACTAGTCATCTCTAGTTACAAGTAGTGTTACCACATTATAACAATTGTTATACTCCTAGTTAGGATAAATACAGACCAGAAAGAGAAGGGAACAGCAAGTTCTCTCTTTTTGTATTTCCCCTGTAAAATCTTACTCTAAGGAATTGGTACTCTTTCTTGTCTTAGGATAGTCTTAAGAGTGCTACTCAAAGTCTCGTTGACATCTATCCTCTCCAATATAACTTCACTGAAACCCTTATCTCTAGTGAGGAGCAAGTATTAGATATAGGCTTCAAGTTGAAACACATATTCAACTGTGAGGTCTTGTCATATTCTGGAAATATGATAATTATGTAATTTATATTCTCCTAATAATTCTCCTAGAATTAATAATAGTAGGATAGCGCAGTAGACTACTCTTCTTCTATTCCGGACTTCCTATAAGTACTGAGTAGTTACAGTGTATTTCCTCAGTCTGTAAATTAACATCATCCAGTCCTAACCTCGTCTTGTCTACTCCAACTCCTTAACTTGCCTCCTTAGGACCTCTGTCTGATGACTTTCCTCCACTCCAAAATACACAACCACCTCATGACTGGAGACTGGGGCACAACATATAAGTTGAAGCCAAGGTCGTTCAACAAAGTTGTTCTCCGCTCTGACATCCTTGTCTGTCCACCGGAGCCTTCTTTATACTATCACTAAGTAACTCTTCTCTCCGGCATAGTACATTACTCTGTTCCAGAGTGTAGTTTTTATCTATTACCCTATACCTCTGTCCTCCAAAATTCCATCTTTGACAGAATTTACAGACTCACACCAGTTCCTGTCGTGTTTAACCTTGATGTCCCGCCAGTCTGCAGCTCTCTCTTCCAGGAGTTACTCCATTCCTCTTGCCGATTGAACTATCAGCCGCTTCACTTCTGGCCTCCCAAGGAGGTCTAGACGCCTCCAATTGGGGACACCTCGCACTCTGGTGCGACCTTGCTCATTTCCACTTCCAGTGGAACCTTTGGAATTCCACGGTGTAGATCTCTCCACTGTCCCTCATGTCGACAATGACCTAGACTGGGTCAATGCTCCTATTCCTGTTTCTACTCCTGCGTTTCAAATTTCACCCCCTGTTGCTGACCGTAACCCCGTTAACAGCCAGTTAGCTGAGGCTCTCCGACAACTATCAGAAAATCTTAACAGAGGATTGACACCAAGGCCTCACCAATCGAAGGCCTGCATTCTGGACACCTTTGACAGCTCCAACCCTCACAAGCTCAACCACTTTCTATTCCAATGCCGACTCTTTTTTCATACCAACCCTTTGCAATTTTCCACTGATGAAGAGAAAATCAATTTTGCGATGACCTACCTCTCCAGTGTAGCGCAAGATTGGTTTGAAGTTGCATTACAACAGGAAAACCTCGGCTATATGCAATCCTGGCTCTCTACCTGGCATCTCTTTGTGGACAAACTCTGGGTCCATTTTGGACTCTTGGACCTAGTAGGGGATGCCGCCAACCTCATTGACAACCTCTGTATGAAGCCAGGAGATAAGATAGCGACATACAATGTGGAATTCATGTGGTATGCAGCATAGTTGAACTGGGGTGATTCAGTTCTATGCTATCGTTTCTACCAGGGGTTGCCAAATCGCCTCCAGGATCCAATAGTAAACTAGGAACAGGGCAAACCCAATTCTTTTCAGGCCATATATCAACTGGCAATCACCTTTGACAATTGCTATTGTGAACAAAATCACAAACAAGATCATCTCCGAAATACAGAGAAGGAGGCAGCAGACAGCCACCACCAAAAACAAGAGAAAATGGCTCAGTACTCTGTCTCCTTGCAAAGCTCCACTCCATCTTGTTCCCAATCATCCACAACTCTGCCACAGACCACACCCTCTCAGAGCTCCCTAAAACCCCCCAGAACATCACCTTCCATTGCTAAATTACTATCTCCGTCCACTCCACATGTTGACCTCTCCGACAAATTAGGCAGAGATGGTAAATTAAACAGCAATGAGTGCAAATGCCGTATCAACAATAACCTCTGCCTATACTGCAGATTGAAGGACCACAAAGTAGATGGATGCTCTAGGAAACAACCAGTAAGAGCACAGCTAACTACTCTGGAGGAACAAGAGACTCCGCTCTCCGAGAACCTCTTGGAAAACTAGAGTGTGGCTCCCAAGACTCAACACAAACTGGGAGTCGCATTGAACTTGTTTGTGCAACTACAAGTCCAATGCGTCTCAATACATCGGCTCTTTCCGATCCAAATTCTCTCTGTATACCCCTCATCTCTCCTCTAGTGTGTGCTTTGGACCATCTCCAGCCTATACCCATCCAAACGCTGGTAGACTCTAGATCTACGCACTGTTTCTTGGACTTTGCTTTTGCTCATGGACATTCTCTGCTTACTATTCCTACTCCTCCTGTGGAACTGTGCCTGTTTGATGGAACCTCAAATAATATTATCTCCAAGGTAGTATTGTTGCCTGTAAAATTCCCTTCCAGTGAATACATGACTCTTGACTTCTACATTACTCCGCTTGATTCTTGTTGTTTGTTGGTATTAGGTCACTCTTGGCTCACCCACTATAATCCATTGATTGACTGGGTTTCTGGGTCAATATCTTTTCAACCACCATCTGTACTCCAAAGTCTGGCTTCCGTTCCTTCTGTTGAAACCTTAGTAAATCCTCTGTTTTCTCCAGCAGAAAACCCTCTGCAGTTCACCCCATCTGAGACACTTCTGTCTAACCCCAAGCGACCTCATATCACGATTATCAGTGTGCCAGCCCTACTCCAGGCCTTGCGTCTCTCAGGCTTGAAAACATTTTCCCTCCAATTCTGTTCCACAATACAGGCCAAATCCACTACCATCTCCAAGAAGATCAACCTCTCTGCTATTCTGGAGGAATACCATGAGTACACCGATGTCTTTAGCAAGTCCAAAGCAGAAACACTCACCCTCTACTGCCCTTACGACCTCTGAATTGATCTAGAAAAAGACTCCTATCCTCCAGTAGGAACCATCTATTCCTTGTCCAAATTCAAACAGGAAGCGTTAAAGGAGTTCATCGATGAAAACCTCACCAATGGATTCATCCACTCAACATCTTTGCCTCATAGAGCTCCGGTCCTGTTCATAAAGAAGAAAGATGGGTCTCTCTGGCTCTGTGTAGATTTCCGCAGACTCAACAAAATCACAAAGAAAGATCAATACCCACTTTCTCTCATCTCCGACCTTCTAGATTCTCCCCGCAAGGCTTACGTTTACACCAAAATCGACCTCCAACATGCATATTATTTGGTCTGCATTGCTGAAGGAGACAAATGGAAAACTGCCTTCCAGACTTGCTATGGTGCCTTCGAATGGTCAGTAATGCCATTCAGACTAACTAACGCTCCAGCCGCTTTCCAACGCTTCATGAACAACATTTTCTCTGACCTCCTGGATGTGTACATAGTAGTCTACTTGGACAACATCCTGATCTACTCTGATAATATCACGCAACACTGGAGTCACGTCAAAGAGGTTCTAAAAAGACTCCAAAAAGCGGGATTGTACGTAAAAGCAGAAAAATGTGAGTTCTACTTGGATTCCATCAAGTATCTAGGCTATGTTCTATCTCCATCTGGTTTGACTATGTCTAACTCTAAAGTGAAAACAATTCAGGAGTGACCAGAACCAAAGAAAGTAAAGGACATTCAGTCCTTCTTAGGATTTGCCAACTTTTACAGATGTTTCATTTTCAACTATTCAGACATAGTCATTCCGCTCCCTCGTCTTACTAGAAAAGACACTTCTTGGAATTTTGACGACAATTGTAGAAAAGCATTCAATACCCTAAAACAAGCCTTCACCTCTGCTCCTATCCTTACGCATTGGGTTCCAAACACACAACTCGTTGTGGAAACCGATGCCTCAGACTATACTCTCGCTGCTATTCTTTCCATTATGACTAAAGACAATAAGATCCACCCTGTAGCCTTCTACTCCAGGACGTTCTCCACTCCAGAACTCAACTACGACATCCACGACAAAGAATTACTAGCAATATTCGAAGCCTTCAAAATCTGGTGATACTATTTAGAGAGATCCACTTCATCAATCGACATTGTAACGGACCACAAGAACTTGGAGTATTTCTCGACAACCAAAGTTCTAATGCACTGACAAGCAAGATGGTTGGAATACCTCTCACAATTCAACCTAGTAATTTGTTTCCATCCCAGACATCTTGGCACTAAACCAGATGCCCTAACTAGATGATGGAACGTTTATCCAAAAGGGGAAGATAATGGCTATGCTTCAGTGAATCCTCACAATTTCCGTCCAGTCTTTACTCATGAACAAATTGCAGCATCCCTCTGAGCAACCATCCTCACCACTCTGACACTTTGCACAGCCACAATATTCGATCAAAACCAACTCCACTCTGATATCCTAACAACACTTCCCTCCAACTCTTCCATCTCCAACCACTTATTCCATTCAGAAGGATATTGGTCCAAAGACGAAGCAGGTTTTCTCAGATTTGACAGTAGAACATATGTTCTAGATAACGCCAACCTACGCCTCCAAGTCCTCCAGTATCACCACAACCATGTTCTAGCAGGACATCTGGGACAGAACAAGATACTAGAACTCATCCAGAAACACTATACCTGGCCAAACATCTGCGACGATGTACAAAAGTTCTATAAGTCTTGTGTTACCTGTATGCGATCCAAACCACAGTGTCACAGACCATACAGATCACTCCAACAACTTCCTATCCCAGAATGTCCATGGAATTCAATTTCTATGGACTTCATTGAAAAACTCCCTTCCTCCTCTGGTTTTGACACCATCCTAGTTATAGTGGATTGACTGTCAAAACAAGCCATATTCATTCCTACCCATGACACCATCACTTCAGCGGAGCTAGCACACCTTTTTGTGACCCATGTCTTTTCAAAACATGGAGTTCCGTCTCATATTACATCTGATCGCGGCTCCGAGTTTGTCTCTCACTTCTTCCACTCCCTAGGTACCGCCCTAGATATGAGACTTTACTTTACCAGTGGATACCATCCGGAGGCAAATGGTCAAGCAGAACGGACCAACCAGACCTTGAAACAATATCTCTGCATATTGTAAGAGCACGCTCAGAGAGGCGCCAGTCTCGTTGCAATGTAGTAGAGCAAGAGTCTTAAGTTAGAGCCATGGGTAGCCTAGGAGCTCAAACTAATATTGAGATGAGTATTCTACTACACCATCACTACCTATTTATACTAGGTTAGCCGGTCTGTGCACTATTCACAATAGTCACATGCATCCGAATATCGGTAACTACACTACCAGGTACGGTCGCACAGTACTATCTATGGAGACCCGAACTAGAGGGAAGCGGACATATAACTGCGGACTTCCACGGATGATTAGGAACGCTAGCTCACGCGAACCCTACCGTGTGATCTAAGCAGTCGTAGCGTAAGTCCCCTTACACATATATTGCAACTACCAACAGGACAACTGGTCGGAACTACTACCCCTGGCTAAGTTTGCATACAACAATGCTCCTAGTGCCACCACTGGTATCTCTCCATTCTTTGCTAACAAAGGGTACCACCCTAACATCATTGTATACCTGGAACAAGACATAGCTTCCTCTCGTGCCTGTGACTTCATAGTTGATCTTGATAAACTACAAAGTACACTCAAAGAGGAAGTCACCAAAGCCCAAAGACAGTATCAACTCTCCACTGACTCTCGTCGACAACAACCACTGGGCTTCCAAGTCGGACAATCAGTATTCGTCAGATCACAGTACTTCCAGACAACACGCCCATCGAAAAAACTCTCCGAAAAGTACCTTGGACCATACGGGATAATAGCTCAGCCAAGTCTGCAATCCTTCACGCTCTGCCTTCTAGATACTATGAGGGCTGTTCATTCCGTGTTTCATGTCTCTATGCTCAAACCAGCCACACCTAACATCTTCCAGCAGTGTTCCAAACCTCCGCCAGCACCTGTGATCATCGACGGAGAGCCAGAATATGAAATCTCCAAGATAGTTGACTCCAAGATTGACTGCTGGAGGGCATGCAAACTGCTCTACAAGGTTATATGGCTAGAATATGAAGATACCGACAATGACTCTGAATGGTTACTAGCAACGGAACTAGAACATGCAAAAGAATTACTCAGCAATTTCCGTCTCCAATATCCCTCCAAACTGGGACCGTTACGACCCTGAAATACCTTTAATCTACTTTCTCGACTCTGTTTCTCTGTAATCACTCTGATTCAAAAATTAAAAAATTAAAAAAAATAAATTATTATTATTATCCTTGAGTACTTGTACACATTCTGGAGTGCAGTTTCCCTTGCACTGACTTGCTTACTTGTATTTCACTCTGCAGTTTCTGTTGCAATCTGATACTTGTATTCAAAAGCAGTCTCCATTGCAAAACTTGGATACTTGTATTTCTCCGCAGTTTCCCTTGCAGTCGTTGATTACTTGTATTTTGTTTCATCATTTGTCACTACTCACATCCATTTTCTACTCACAGAAAAAAGACAAATGAAATTCAATATAATCAAACAGAAGAACTACAAATTTCCAGTGCTAACAGAATATGTAACCAGAGAAAATTTACTACTTCCCTCTTCTACACCCTCCATCCCATTATCCTCTTCTTGTTTTCTGACTTATGCTTCTTTCTCCTTGTCCTCTCCGTCTGATCTCTCCCCCCTCTGCTTTCCTTTTCCTTTACTTCTCTGTACCTCCGTCAACTCGCCCTTGGACTCTGGCCACAAAATTTGTTGCTTATTGGAGTCATCGCCCTCTACACCAACGAGTTTCTCCAACGCCACCACGATCCTCTGGATGTCCTTCCTCAGCCCCCGCAACTCACTCAAATCCTCTAGCTTCCTCGAAACCTCTACCTTCCACTCTATGTCTGTCTGTTGTTTCATCTTCCTTGCTCTTGATCTCTGGACCGTTTCTACCCTGGCTTTTGTGTGTGCCCTTTCAACGTCGAATGGCTTACAGGCAGCCTTAGCCCTAGTGCAAGGAGCGCATGAAGTCGCATGGCTATAAAAAAATTAGCAAATGAAAAAAAAAAAATTAGAATGAAGAACTCATGGCAATGTTTGAGGGATACACAAAATTCTGAAGTCTGCACACCTCTCACACGGACTTCCTCCACCAACAACTGATGTACTCATTTGTCTTGTTAACTCCTCATGTTGTTGATGGGCCTCCAGAGTTTCTTTTGGTAGATAACGGAGGTGGGAGGTCGATGAGATTCATCTCCTCATCGGAAGGAGGAGATAAAGGCAGCAAGAAAGTTTTCACCTAGTTTTTATGACAGGCCTGTTCCACAGTGGCAACACGGTCCGCTTTCAGTTGATGAGCCAAATCCTTCTGGCATTGTTCTTCCTCCTCTTTCAATCTCGCTTTCTTGGCGGCTCTTGCTTCTTTTCTCGCTTGACGCTCTGCTCGTTCTTGCTCCTTCTGTAAGCAGAGGCAGCGATCAGCCTCTTGGCGGCAACAAACCAATTCCTCCTTGTATCGCTCATCATCTGAATTAGAGACATTAGAAATGGTATTAACGATGGAGGACATTGTGGTTCAGAGTCTAAAGAAAAAATTCTCCAACAAAGTATTTAAGCAACATATCAGGTAATATTTATATTGCTTATACATAGAAGCTTCGAAGGCTCAGCCTTAGAGAGGGGGGTACTGTCATATTCCGGAAATATGATAATTATGTAATTTATTTTCTCCTAATAATTCTCCTAGAATTAATAATAGTAGGATAGCATAGTAGACTACTCTCCTCCTATTCTGGACTTCCTATAAGTACTGAGTAGTTACAGTGTATTTCCTCAGTCTGTAAATTAACGTCATTTGGTTCTAACCTTGTCTTGTTTACTCTGATTCCTTAACTTGCCTCCTTAGGACCTCTGTCTGATGACTTTCCTCCACTCCGAAATACGCGACTACCTCACAACTGGAGACCAGGGCGCAACACATAAGTTGAAGCCAAGGTCATTCAACAAAGTTGTTCTCCGCTCCGACGTCCTTGTCTGTCTGCCGGAGCCTTCTTTATACTATCGCTAAATAACTCTTCTCTCCGGCATAGTACATTACTCTGTTCCGGAGTGTAGTTTTTATCTATTACCCTATACCTCCGTCCTCCAAAATTCCATCCTTGACAGGTCTAGAGTCTTAACAGCAGGTGTTAGGACTACAGGGTTTGTGTTGGGCTTATCTTGGCTCTCAAGCATTACTACCAGCCACACAAAGAAAGTTACTATTAATGCAATTATGCTTTTTGCATATTGCATTGGAAATGCAACAGGTTCTTTTATGTAGTAAGCTAAGTATAAGCCAAGATAAGATTCACATATGATTAATTTGTCTTTCTTTTTCTCACTAACATTAGAAATTATATTCTGTGGATTATTATTAGCATATGTTATCTGATATATTTGGTGCTACTCTTAGTCCTTTGCTGCCTTATAGATCAAGAAAACAAGTGCTGTGATATCAAGACTAAAGATGTCACATATGATAATGTACATATTGAGTAGAACAATAGCAATGGTAAAACTGAGCAAGTGAAAATTGACAAGGTATATCTCAACTATTCCTATACCATGATCATAGTGCTCAAACTCAGGAATCAGGCATTTCTGGACCTGGCAAATATTTAGAATCATGATTTTCATTATGTATTATAGCTGATATATGCTGCTTGAAAGATCAAGTCCCCAAATGAGGGTTGGGTAAGATAACTGAGTTTTAAAATTTTTAGACATAAAGATAGTGAAGCCAAAAGTAGGCTTGACTATAAATTAAGACTGGTTATATGAATCTGACCTGATCAAAGACTCATTAATGCCACTGGGGATTATACAATTTTTCAAAAGGCAGTACCAGTCAACAGTCACATAAAAGAATATCATGCTACTATCTTTCTCTTTTTGCCAGGTGAGAGGGTCCTCAGTGTTAGGTTTGTGGACAGGAGGTTCAGTCAGCCATATAGTTTACTGTTGACTAGAAGCATTAGGTCATGAGTAAACTTGAGACTTAGCTCTGGTGAAGC
>Ga0157360_1000700_pt1 | contig 12644 bp, 7 predicted proteins | sample AttlaeALBM1_FD_111483 | JGI IMG/M metagenome (GOLD analysis project Ga0157360, IMG submission 111483) | Fungus gardens microbial communities from leaf cutter ant in Ribeirão Preto, State of São Paulo, Brazil - Atta laevigata ALBM1 | ecosystem: Host-associated > Fungi > Mycelium > Unclassified ... | reverse complement strand
TTCCTAACAGGTTCTTCACAGAACTTTGTAAAATACAACTTCTCCTGCTTTACCAATCAGGAGGGACTTTACTATGACTTGATTAATCAGTTTCATTGAACAGTTCCTGGTACTAAGAAGCACCAGCAGCTCACTGCTTTGTCAATGATCATGAGGGGTGTAGTCTCTCAGGAAAGATTATGACTAATTAGCTGAAGGCAATCCTGAAATTGAGGGAAAGTTATGTGATTAGCCTGAAATGACTTAATCATTCTCCTTATCTGAGTTGACAAAGAGAACTTGATAGAGTTCTAACAGCGAAAGATGCACAGGTACGTCCTCAGTGTCATGACTTGGCAAAACAGCTAAGTCATTTTCTATTTTCATTTTCTATTTTTATTTCTTTTATTTTGTTGAATCACTACTATAAAGGTGAAACATGGAAAAGGAGTCACATCACTGTCACAAGAGGTGTGACATTGGTCACAGAATGGTCATGTCACAGGTCATGGTCACAAACATGTGATAGGGTAGTTACATGATGAGCAACATGAGGACTGTGGGAAGTGAAGTATATAGCCACAATAGTAGTTGTATATATAGTGTAGAAAATCAAATAGAAACTCTATTAAGTTCTTCTTGTCAACTCAGACTTGGAGTGGATTTAAGTTGCCTTGGCTAAAGTCTTACACTTGGGTGCTAAAAAAAGAGTTAGACTAAAAGCCAACAGAACGACTTGACTTGACTAGACTAATGTTTAGGTTTACAGGTATATACTTTATATATGAAAATAATGTATCAGTATTTACCTAGTAGAGGAGCAATTTGGAGCCTGTGCATTGCTAAAGGAGTAACAAGGATATAAGAGCAACAAGTGGAGCTCTTTAGATAGAGCAATGAAATGTAAATATACAATCAGAGCAGATAATGAAAAGCAATATGAAACTTAACAGAGTATACTCCGTTAAGTCCTCATTCAATTGCTGTTCACTACTTATACACATCCTGGTATTTACAAAGTTTTGTATGCTCCTTTTCATCTAAATTTCCCACATGTCCAATCTTTTTTTAAAAAATCAACAATTTATTATACAGAACTCAGTGGTAGACTGTGGTAGTTATACAAGATTACTACTTAAGTTAAGAAGAGAAGAGAGAAAAGAAAAAAAAAAAAAAGTAAGAGAGTAGGAGACTTAGTAACTACTTTATAGTAATAGAAAAAAAGAAAGAGTTCTTATTTAGAGTTCCATAATTATTTGTACCCTTTGCAGTCATATATGATATAATTGTGAGTTTCAAGTGAAATATGGTCATAAGGGCATACTATAAGTTCATTGGGGAAAAATTTCTTTCTGTAATCACTAATGGAAGTGTGATTAGTTATGAGTCTTGTGATGTGTATACACATAGTATTAAAGAGACCAAAGTGTTTGAGCTATATACTGCCCTTAAAGTATGTAAAGCAGATAGGTTTATCATTATTATCATTGAGTTCTAGAAAGTTTCTTTCTTTATAGTCAGATGTGTTAACATTAGACCATAAAGATCTTAAAGTTCACCCTAGGTGAATATTCAAGAAAAACTCAATAGAGTTTCCTGTTGTATTATATACACTACTTATACTATTTGTACATAGTCTGTATACTAAAGTTCTATGGTCATATGTTCTTCTGAAATATTCTACAATCACCTGATCTAATCATGTGATATGTTTATATAAGGTTCCATACTATTTATAGCTTTATTCTATTATATATCTTGAGATTGTAAATTAGTCATTCAAAAGCATAGGAAGTTATTTCCTTTTTGGAGCTCTCATAACAAGATAGTTAGAAGTACATTTGCCAATTTTTAAAAATAAAGTTGTACTTGTTCTTTCTCCTATAGTCCCAAGATGTTTTGCTAGGCAAGATTAGATTAATTTTATAAGCTTTAGACTTTCTATCAACTATTCAGTAGAGAGACCATTTATTATCACTGGGACAATCCTAGAAAGTAATGGAATTATTGGAGTTTTTGTTGAAGAATTCTCTAAGTCTTGAAAGATAACAATAGAGTGTAATTAGTATAGATGATATAATGAATCAAATATTTTCTTGGCTACTAGGATAGCATCAGTGACAACAATTATTTATGTAATGTCTTGAATATGAATTGCTTGGTTTATGCCATATCTGATGGCAAAGAGTTTAGCTTCTATAGAAGTGATATACATGATATAAAAAACAGCTTTGGTAATTATAACTTGTTTCCTTCAAATATGTATTACTAAAGTGGCAATATTATTCTTGACACTTGCATCTGTGATGATAAACAAAGTGTTAGGATTATCTTTTGAGATTCTATAGGCATTCTTGAGTTTGTTGAGGTAAATAGTTCTAACTTTGGTATCTTTGTATTTTACTATATTAAATAAGAAGTAATTAGGAAATGAAATCTAGAAGACAGTTCTTTGTTCAGATTATCAAATGCTGGTAGAATTTGATTAATGTTATGACTTAGCAAAAATAGCTAAATTATTATATATATATATATATTTTCTGAACTTACTACACAAGAAAGATATCACATGACAAGTGTCACACATTACATTATATATTAGGAAGTCACAGGGTGATGTCATATGATAAGTCACATGATAAGTATGGGAAAATAGTATATAGACCATGTAGTAGTTATATAAGTAATGTACAAGAAATAAAAGAAAATTCTATCAAGTTCTCTTTGTTAAATCAGACTTGGAGTATAATTAATGTTGATGATGGAACTTTTAATCTTCAAGTTTTGCTTGGGTATAAGTTTACTAGTGACTATATGATAAAGGATAGCTAGTTTAGAGTGATGTATATCAAGGAGAGCATTAATGGTATTGTCACAGTTGTGCTATAGACCAGTAGTCACATACTGTATGGTTTACCACTACACCAAAAGAGCAATGTTAACAAGGCTACTTGCTAATGAGAGTCTAGCTATTTTATAACAGATATGTTGTTTGGGTAAAGACACTGCTCTAAGTTAGTGATATCCTATAAGCTTGTCAAGATGTAACTGAATAGAAATAAGATCAGCAATAGCTTTGACACCCTATATGAAAGAGGTATAAAATATGCTTGTGATTTATAAAGTTGTTCTCTATTGCATTTTTTTAGGTTCATAAGTAGGCAGAAAGTAAAGGAAGTACCATAGTTGGAAGCTATAAAGTATGACAGAGAGGACACATGTTCAGCCATTTGTGTACTGGTAAAAGGTCTCCAGTAGAATTGCCAAGTATTTTTATGCTTTTGATGATAGAAAAAGCCTTATTGGCATAATAGTAAGTGTGATATCAGAAAGAGAGTTTTTTGTCAAAGAATAATTCAAGATATTGCTATATGTCTTTTGGTCTAAGAATAGCACCTCTAGCTAGTATTATAAACATTGAGTAAAACTACAACTATTATCAGCCATAGTCTAATAACAAGTAGTTAATAGATGAGATATTGGCATTGCTTAATAAAGACATTACAATATAGTAATGTATTGAATATCTAGAAACTCAGAACAGATATTGGACTCTGTGATATAGATAAGATTCTTTGGAGAAATTTCAGATCTTTTTTCTTGGACTTGAACTAAATGGGACAACATCAAACTAACCTATTCTTAGACATTGACTCAACTTGTTACTTTTATCACTGAACTATCACTTAACTAGTCACCTTTAGTTATAAGTAGTATTACTATATTATAATATTATCATAGTATCTAGTTAGAGAAATACAGACCAGAAAGAAAAGAGAATAACAAGTTCTCTCTTTTTGTTTTCCTCCCTATAAATCTTTATTCTGAGGAATTGGTACTCTTTCTTGTTTTAAAACAATCTTGAAGAGTGCTACTTAAAGTCTTGTTGATATCTCTTCTCCAATATAACTTCACTGAATATTTTAGCTAGACTCTCAAACAAGAAATGTAAAAATATCAAGTGTTTGATATAGACTTCAAGTTGGACATATAATCAACTATGAGGTCTAGAGTCTTAACAGCTAGTCTAAGGTTAAGTAGTAGAGAATTAGCTTCTTTTGTTGATCTAGAAAAGTAAAAGATCTTGGATTTGTCATGTTCAATTGCAAGTTCAAATTTATTGAAGAAAGAGAAAATTATGCTATAACTACTATAAAGAATAGTATTTGATTTTTTGTAACTCTTTTCCTGAAAAACAAAAAGTTTATCATTAACAAAAAAAAGAAATAGGAATGGGAACAGAAAGGTTGTTTGTCCTTTTTTCAAAAATATGAAAAATTGAAGTAATAAAGATAGTAGAAAGAATTGAAAAGAGAACCAATTCTTAACTGATACTAATGTCTACATTATATAAAGGTAATGTGTAGTGGGTCTACACATATTGAGTATGTTTGTCAATTAGATAGTGAAGAATTGGATGATTCTGTTATTAAAGCTTGCTTTAGTCAAAATTAGCAAAAGAAGTTGGTAGTTAAGTGATAGAAAGAATTGAGTAATATTAAAAACAAGAGTACTTGTTTAAAGTCCTTTGATCCAACTTGCATAAATAATGTGAGTTAAAAATACTCTTGTATCAGTAGTAGATTATTATTTGATATTCTCTAGTTGGTTAGAATATAAGAAATTTGACATAATAAAGTAAACCTAGATTCTATTACTTATTACTTTTTTGATAAGTTTGCCAAGTGTATAGAAGAGTATAATGGAATAAAAGAATTTAGGGATGTCATAGAAAAGTTTGTTGGGTTTAGGAATAATTAATGGAGGTAGATTTCTTGAAATACAATAGCTAGTAGCTAAGGTTAATACATACATTAGCTATGTTAACAATGTTGGTTATGTATCTATTGTTATTTAGGATTTTCTTTAAGTATCTCCATAAGACATGATCTAGTTCTGGAATAAAGCAGCTGTTGTATTTAGTGAGTACTTTATATACTTCTACTCTGGAAAAGGGAAACTATTCTGTAATGGGACTAGAAGGGTTTTATCAAGGAGATATGAGTTGACTAGTTATCAGCAACTGACACTTAACTCTAAGTTGAAATAACTTAAAATTAGAATACTTTAGGGTTAGAAGAGAACTTAATAGAGTTCTCAATCAATTGTGTTACATATTGTACTATTTGTTCTTGTTTAATTTACAAGTGTCTATCAGTCATTTGTTCAACTCCAGTCTGTGTCATATTCTGGTGACTCATAACAGATTTAGCTTTTGACTAGTCATAAAGTACTGTGAATTCTTATGATCTGTCTATATTTTAAATTACACTTTGGCCCCTTTTAGATAATGTCTCTAGGCTTCTAGATACCAGATTACTACTAGTATTTTCTTGTTATATATCATAATTCCTTTCTGTTGGATTTATTAATTTGGGTATAAATATAGCCTTTATCTTTTGTCCTTGTACTTTACTGTTAATACTTCTCCTGTTGCATAGTTTGACACATCTGCTTTTACTCTTATTTTTTTGTCTAAGTTGGGTATTGCTAGTATTAGTTCTGATATGAATGCCTCTTTTATCCCTTGGAATACATTCTCCTATTTCTTTTCCTACTTCTATTTTTCCTTCTTCTTTACTAGCAGATGCAATAGGGCTGCTACCTTTGTGAAGTTTTTGATAAAGTGTCTATAATAATTTGCTAGACCCAGGAACTTTTGTACCTCCTTGATGCTTCTTGGGATAGACTATTTCAAAATTCCTTTCACTTTCTCCTTTTGCATTTTCACCCCTTTTAGACTAATTATTACTTCTAGAAATTCCACCTCTCTAACCTTTCATTTACACTTTTCTGGCTTTACAAACAAATCATTCTCTTCTAACTATTTCAACACTTCTTTGTTAAATGGTATATCTTGAGACTGGCTTGGAATTTCCTTAATAGCTGGGACTGTTGTTAATTTAATTTTGTCTTCATTCTAATACAAAAAATTTCTTTTAGTCATTACAATAATTTTTTGTATAGTGTCAAGGACAGAATTGACAGAGAGCAAAGAAAAGAAGTGATAAATAGAATTATACTCCAGAATGGAGTAATATACTATTTTAGAGAATAGATAATACTTAGCAATAGTATAACCCTAAGAGAAGACTCCAGCAAAAGAAAAAAGACATTAGAGCAGAGTATGACTTAATGAATGACCTTGGCTTTAACTTATGTATTATACTCCAGTCTCTGGTCATGAGATTGGTCACTTATTTCAGAGTAGGAGAAAGTCGTCAAAACAGAGGTCCTAAGAAGGTAAAATAGGAACTAAAGTGAACAAAGATAGGATTAGTGTAAGAAAGCTAAACTCCAAGCTGGAATAAAGCCAACTACTTTTTGTTCAGCGATTGACAAAAAGAACTCGATAGAGTTCCTGTTAGATTCTCTACACTACTTATACAATTACTACATGGTCTGTATACTACTTTCCCATGCCTATCATGTGACCCATTATGTGATATCATGTGATGTGACTGTGACTACATGTCATTTGTGATATGACACTTTCCTGCACTCCCTTCTATGTAATAAGTCCAAGAAAAAAGAAAAAAAAAAGAAAAAAAAAGAAAAGAAATAATAAATATTGACTTAGCTGTTTTGCCAAGTCATGACAATTAGGACCAGTTGATATTAATTTACAAACTAAGGAATTACATTGTAACTGCACAGTACTTATAGGAAGTCTAGAATAGAAGAAGAATAGTCTATTATGCTATCTTACTATTATTAATTTTAGGAGAATTATTAGGAGAAATAAATTACATAATTATTATATTTCTGGAATATGACATATAGTATAAAAGCATACTTACCATTTCACTGAAGTTTGACTCATTTTATTCAGATTTCAGATGTGTATTTAGTTAGCTTTTCTTTTGTTATTAATATAAATTGACTCACTTTGTTCAGACTTCAGGCATTATCCTGTTAATTGTTGAGATTCATATGTGCACATTTCTTCCTCTGCTTATACCTTTTAAGAGGTTATGGGCCCTGCCCTTGAAGCTAACATTAATATGTCTGATACTCTCTATTTCTCTAAACTAAATAGCTCCAACTATGACTCTTGGACTACTAGCATGAAGTCTGCTCTTCAATCACGTTTTTTATGGCTCTATGTTAATGGTGAAGAAGATATGCCTATAGTTGTCAAATTTATCCCCTTATCTACTGATAGAACATCAAAGAAATACAAGAGTTGAAAAAAAGACTAAGAGCAGTACAAAACCTGATTGTGAATGAATAGTACTGCTATGGGGTTACTGAATAGTTCTATTAATTCTACTCAGTCATGTTATGTTGCATACTTGTCTACATCAAAGGAGATCTGGAATACTCTTCATCAGACCAATGTTAAAGACCAACAAAGCCTTAATGTTTATGCACTTGTGAAGAAAATCTAGAGCATAAATTGGGATGGTATTACCCCTATGCCTGACCATATTGGAAGAATAATTGATATTCATTGTCAAATTGTTGAGGAAAGAATACTATGAATGATATGATGCTTGTTTATGCTATTTTTTACTCATTTCCTAATGACAATGTTGAGTAAAATGTTCTCAAGATGTTTTTTATTGAAAAAGGATCAAGTCTCATCTTGTCTCAAGCAAAAATAAGCTTGAATGGCCTATATAATTGCATAACTCGAAACAAAGAAAAGACTAAGCACTTAGCACTAGTTGCTAAGTCACAAGAAGCTTCAAATCATAGTAACACTGCTGGAAAGAAGAAAAAATTTAAGAAGAAGACCTCTAACCTAAAACCTGATGATATATGTTGCATGTAAGGGGATCACTCAGAGGCGGTTACCCTTCAAGCTATTGGATAGTCCCAGAAGCTAAGTTGAGATTCAAGTAAAGTATATCTACAACAGCTTGCTAGTATATATACTTCTACACTAGATGATCTCATGTGCTGTCACATGAGCACATGGATCAGTAATCACAATGTCCTATATTTAGATAAGAAGGCGTTGCACCACATGACATAGACAGAGAGAAGACAGGAATGATGAGAATGCGTACATATACTGTTACCAGGCCACTGATAGAACAGACCCTCAATACTTACTAAGCATCACCCTAGATGTCCCCTTACATTGCACCTGTGGTCAGAAAGGTCATTAGAATCCAATATGTCCTCAAAAAGAAAAGAAAGGTGGTTGAAGTAGAGGTAGTGGAGATAGATCAGCAAATCAGGCTATAAAGTCATCTCAATCAGTGGGAGATAGCAGGAGAATATAGAATGGTATATGTTAGGGTAACCACTCAAAGGCGATCACTCCTGAAGCTAAGTAAGAGTCCCAGAAGCTTAGTTGAAATTCAAGTAAGGTATATCTACAACACCTGCTAGTATATATAGCCTACACTAGATGATCTCACACACTATCACATGGGCATGTGGATCAGTAGTCATAATGTCCTAATAATAGAATAGAAGGCTTGCACCACACGACACAGACAAAGAGAAGACAGGAACTATGGAAATGCATACACGTACTGTCACAGGGCCACTAATAGAACAGACCCTCAATAGTGACTAAGCATCACCCTAGATGTCCCCTTACAGTATAGATAACAATGAATAATACTGGCTTGAGTTTATGAGGCCTTTTTCTTGATAGTGGGACATCGTCTCATATGTTCTCAGAACGTAATCATTTCATCAGTTATACTGAGGCCTATGATAGTTAGTCTATGACTGTTGGTGGTCTTAATCACACACCTGTTGTTAGCTATAGATTAGTCTCATTTTGTACCAAGCTTCTATTTGGTCAAATTACTCTGGTTATACTTTGAAATGTTCTACATGTCCCTTTCTTAGGTGCAAATCTAGTCAGCTTAGGTGTTTTATAATATAAAGGTACCTCCTACTCTAGTCGAGATGACAGGATTGTCATCTCTATAGATGGTCAAGAATTATTCTATGCTGTTCTCAAAAACACTGGTAGTTTTCTATACTTCATCAATTGTGCTAAAGATACTGATTGTACTATTTTTTTTGTTCATGAAGGGTCAATGAGACTCTGGCATCATTGAATGGGACATATTGGTCCTTAAATAATTAATTTGATGGGATAAAAAGGCTTTGTCAATAGACTTGATCTCAAGGCACCTAATGATTATAATTGTATTTGTGCTAGATGTGCTCATGGGAAATCTCACCAAAAACCAATGCTAGGTACTAGTGAAACAAAGTATAGCAAGATGAAATTAGTTGTTATGGATTTAACAGGTTCAATATCAATACTTACCTAGAATGACTATGTCTATGCTCTCGTTGTTATCAAAGTCAGTTGCCAATATCCTGTTGGATGTCTCTTGAAGTCAAAGGAGAAAGCTAGAGGTATTGTTAGAAATATGATTGCTATATTGGAATGTCAGTCTAGGCTTAAGATTAAGAGGTTGTGAAGCGACAATGGTTTAGAGTTTATCAATTTGTCATATTCTGGAAATCTGACAATTATGTAATTTATTTCTCTTAATAATTCTCCTAAAATTATAAATAGTAGGATTGTGTAGTAGACTACTCTCCTCCTATTCCAGACTTCCTATAAGTACTAAGTAATTACAGTGTATTTTCTCAGTATCACAAAAAGTAACTACTAAATAGTATCATGGAGGTATAACAAAATACCTGTTCAAATGAACTACATAAATAGCTGGACTCTCGTTAGTAAGTAGCTTTGCTAACATTGCCCTTTTGGTGTAGTAGTAAACTATACAGTATGTGACTACTAGTCCATAGCATAACTGTGACACTCAGTTTATAAATTAATATTATCTAGTTCTAATCCTGTCCCTGTCCATTCTGATTTTTATTATACTTCTCTAGGACCTCTGTTCTAATGACTTTTCTCTATTCCAAAATAAGTGACCAATCTCATGACTAGAGACTGGGATGCAACACATAAGTTGAAGCCAAGGTTGTTTATTAAGTCGTACTCCGCTCTGACATCTTTCTGTCTACTAGAGTCTTCTTTTTGGTTTTTCCATTATCTCTAAGTATTATTTATTGTCATGACTTGGCAAAACAGCTAAGTCATTATTTAATATTTCTTTTCTTTTTCTTTTAGTTTTGAATATTGTTTTTCTTTTTATTTTATTTTATTTTATTTTCTTATTGATGGACACGTGAGAGGAAAGTGACTCATAAGGAAGTATGGGATAAAAGGAAGGGTTAGGGTTACTCTTCATGTATAAATAGTGTACAGAATTTAACAGAAACTCTATCGAGTTCTTCTTGTCAAATGCTAATAAAGGAACAGTTGGCTTAATTCCAGCTTTGGAGTTAGCTAGTCTAACATTTATCCTCCAAAGTAGTGCATTACATCGTTCCAGAGTATACTCCTATCTATTACTCCTTTCCTCTGTCTGTTTTATCTTTGACACAATTCCACTATGAACAAGTTTTGTCAATGCAATGGTATTATTCATAAAATAACACTATCTTATCTTCCTCAGCAAAATGGTATTGCTGAAAGAGCTATTGCTATTATCTTCAAGATGGTCAGATACATGTTACATTCTGCTGGTTTGAGCCTGAGATACTGAAGAGAAGCATTCCTATATACTATTCATATTTGGAGCTTATTACTCACCTTTGGATTAGATTCTATGGTTCTCTATGAAGCCTGAACAAGATGAAAGCCAGATGTATCCCACTTATGAATTTTTGGATCAATTGGATAGACCCATGTACCAAAGCCAGTACATGATAGGAAGCTATAGTCTTGAGTAGTAAAGGTCCAGATGCTTGGGTGGTAGACAGATAAATTGAAGGGATATTGTCTTGAAGATCTTGAAACTCCTGGAAAATTAATTAGCTTTTGTGATATTGATTTCATTGAAGACTCCTCACTAAGTGATTTAGCTGTTATTGACAAGATACCACCCTCTTCAGAGAGTATTAACAAGCTTGTTGATAATACAATATTCATAGACAGCACTACCTCATCACTTTCAGTCTCTAATTCAACTAAGGTACATTTACTTGAAAGTCGTCTATCTACTCCCCCCCTAAGCCTGTTAAAGAGTTGTTGTCACCTCTTTCTGTACCAAAGAAGGTCTCTAAGTAGCAAAATCTACCCAAAAGAGAGTCTTTGAGTCGAAATCGTTAACTACCTGCCAAGTTTTATGATAAAGATCAATCTGCTTACCTAAGTAACACTGCATTTGCCTTTGTTGCCATGACTTCTAAACTAAAAATATTAAAGGAAGCTCTACTGTCACCTTACTCAAAACAGTAAGAGAAAGCTATCAACTCTGAGTTTAATCAATTAGTCAAAGCCAAAGTTTTCAAGTGGGTTGAATGCTTACCTAATGACAAAAAGGCTGTTAGTAGTTGCATTGGATTCAAGAAGTTGGATGGTCATAGAAATCATCTGAAATTCAAGACTTAGATTGTTGCTCAAGGTTTCTCATAGGTACTAGGTCTAGACTTTACAGAAACATTCTCATTAGTAGCAAAATTCACGACATTACAAATTTTTCTTGCACTTACTGTCTTTTTGGACCTTGAACTTCATCAAGTTGACATTGTAGAAGCATATCTTCAAGAAGATCTAGATAAAGAAATTTATATGAAGGTGCCTGATAGACTTGCTAAGAAGTATGGGAATGGCTGAAAATTTTGGAGGCTAAAGAAGGCATTATATGGGTTGAAACAAGCAGGTTGACAGTGGAAAAAGCACTTACATCAGGTAATGACTAAGCTAGGCTTTACTTATGCAATAGCTGATAACTGTTTCTATGTCTTTTAGGAACATAACAAGATTGTCTTGATAGTCTTGATTTATGTTGATGACATGGCTATTACTGGAAAAGGGATCTCTGGAATTGTTCTATTTAAGCAAAACTTATCAAAGGATTTCAAAATAACAGATCAGTCACAAACTTCATTTGGCTATATCTCTATCAATTCTTCAATGATTCTCACAGTCTCAATGGCTATGGAAAGCCCTCAAAAAGACCTTTCAATCAATGCCAGTTATGTCTTGAGGCAATCAATATTGGCCAAGATATTAGGCAGATCAACTAGTAACTACCATGGTACTGTTTATTAAATTGCCAATATCTTGGAAACCACCACAATCAATGCTTTGGTTCTAGGCTTATCAGAAGCCCTCTTCATACTACTTAGAAGAAGCCTAGAATAACCTCAAGGTGATCAATATCAGTGGAGATATGAAGGCCTCAATATTTGCACATGAACTTTATTAATTACTCATAGATAGTCATTTGTCCTTTTTCTTAGAACAAAGAACAGCCTCCATAAGGTTAGGTTATCACTATTTACAGCACAAAGGTACTACTATATATAAAACAATAGGTAGTAGCATGTGATGATCTGTCCTAGTGCATAGACTATTACTTTCATGTATATAAGGACTCATAGTCTGAGGATTAGACCTTAGACTTAACAACATCTTTTGTCGCCTATCTAACTTTGCATTTTTGAACTTTTTAAAGTATCAAAGCACCTATCACAAATAGTAAGTGACCATTTGTAATAGGATCTTGTAAGAGAACGTCTTATGATATCAGCAATAGATGTTAGGGAACCACTCAAAGGCGATTACTCCTCAAGCTAGGTAAGAGTCCCGGAAGCTTAGTTGAGATTCAAGTGAGGTACATCTACAACACTTGCTAGTATATATAGCCTACACTAGACGA
>Ga0157360_1000697_pt1 | contig 12664 bp, 10 predicted proteins | sample AttlaeALBM1_FD_111483 | JGI IMG/M metagenome (GOLD analysis project Ga0157360, IMG submission 111483) | Fungus gardens microbial communities from leaf cutter ant in Ribeirão Preto, State of São Paulo, Brazil - Atta laevigata ALBM1 | ecosystem: Host-associated > Fungi > Mycelium > Unclassified ... | reverse complement strand
TTGCCCCGATGGCCCGACCGTGGAATTGGGTTCCGTCTTCCAGAACCAGGATTGCTGACTTAATCAAAACATCCTCCAGGGAATAAACAGTCATAATATCTGCATATTAATTCAAAATAGCCGGTTGAATCAATGCAAAAACCGCCTGAATTGTCGATTTTTGGCAAATTGCGCGCATTCTAATGATCCCCCTGGTCATTGTCTACCCTGACGCCACTTTTTTTCATTTTTATCCGCCTTCTGAAGAAAATACGCGACATAAATGGCAAAAAGAGGAGGAAACTCATTGAAATAATCGTTTGCCATGCCGCCTAAACGCGAAACCAGCGAGAGGTAGCCTGTTTTTTTGACCAAATGGTCAAAATTAGCATCTAAGCGGATCAAAAAGGATAGAAAAGGGATAAAAAAAGAGGTTACAGACAATTACTAAAGGATAAGGCATATAAAAGATAAAATTAAGGGCAATTAAAACATTGCCCCTTCTCAATCAATGAATTAACGATTGAAATAACCACATCACGATGGTTCACAACACACATCAGCCTGCTAAGCCGAGCACATCCCGCATATCGAAAAGACCCTTTTCCTTACCTTTCAGCCATACGGCCGACTTAACCGCGCCTTTTGCAAAGGTCATACGGCTTGAAGCCTTGTGGGTTATCTCTACCCGCTCGCCAATATCGGCAAACATCGCGGTATGCTCACCGACGATATCGCCCGCACGCACGGTGGCGAAACCGATGGTCTGCGGCTGGCGTTCGCCGGTGTGGCCTTCACGGGCATAGACCGCATGCTCATCCAGTTTCCACGCCATCGCATCGGCGATCGCCTCACCCATAGCCAGCGCGGTGCCTGACGGCGCATCCACTTTATGGCGGTGGTGCGCTTCGACGATCTCAATATCCGCGTACTCACCCATGACTTTTGCGGCCTGCTCCAGCAGCTTCAGCACCAGGTTAACCCCGACGCTGAAGTTCGCGGCAAACACGATGGCGATCTCTTCAGCCGCTGCACGAATCGCGGCTTTACCGGCTTCATCAAAACCGGTGGTGCCAATCACCATCGCTTTGCCGTGTTCACGGCAAATCGCCATATACTCCAGCGTCCCTTCCGGACGGGTAAAGTCGACCAGCACATCAAAATCGTTGATCACCGCGCGTAAATCGTCGGCAATCAGGATGCCGTTCCGGCCGATACCGGCTAATTCACCGGCGTCGCTGCCGGTCAGCGATGAACCGGGACGGACCAGAGCGGCCCCCAGTGTCACGCCTTCTGCCTGCTGCGTCGCCTCGATCAGATTACGGCCCATACGGCCCGGTGCGCCCACCACAGCAATGCGGATAGTGTTCATATTTATTCATTCCTAAAACAAAACTATGCATCCAAAGCGTTATCAGGTTAACGATGAGTTAACAGTCACGCCACTATTAATCCGTGATAATAAGAATTTTATGCCAGCCGCCGCTGATTATCAGTAAAAGCAATCACCGCAGCAAACGCCGGCCCGGTGACCGGGCTGAAAAAACAAAAAAGGCCGAACAGAGTCGGCCTTTTTTATCAGAGATTTCCGGGAGTTACTGGACGTTGCGCACCTCGACGCGCAGCTCTTTCGGCACTTCGAAGACAATGTTCTCTTCGCGGCCAATCAGCTCAATCGCGGCTTCCCCGCCCAGCTCACGCAGCCGCTGGATGACCTGCTGCACCAGAATATCCGGGGCAGACGCGCCCGCCGTCACGCCAATGCAGCCGACGCCTTTTACCCACTCTTCCTGAATATCCTCCGCAGAGTCGATCAGCTTCGCCAGTTTACCGGCACGCTGCGCCAGCTCTGCCAGACGGTTTGAGTTAGAGGAGTTCTTTGACCCCACCACCAGCACCACGTCGGCATCCTGCGCCAGCGTCCGCACCGCTTCCTGACGGTTAGTGGTGGCGTAGCAGATATCATCTTTGCGCGGCCCGACGATCGCCGGGAAACGCTGACGCAGGGCATCGATGATGTCTGAGGTATCATCCACCGACAGCGTCGTCTGCGTCATGAAGCTCAGATTATTTTCATCTTTCACCGTCAGCCTGAAGACATCTTCCGGTGACTCGACCAGATACATGCCGCCGTTGGGGTTGTTGTACTGCCCCATGGTGCCTTCGACTTCCGGGTGGCCCGCGTGGCCGATCAGGATTGCCTCAACGCCTTTACGGCTGGCGCGGGCAACTTCCATATGCACCTTCGTCACCAGTGGACAGGTGGCGTCGAACAGCATCGTCAGGTTGCGTGCTTTTGCTTCCGCACGCACCGCCTGAGACACGCCGTGCGCAGAAAAGATCAGGATCGCCTCATCCGGCACTTCGCTGATCTCTTCAATAAAGATGGCACCACGTTCGCGCAGGCTGTTCACCACGTAGCGGTTATGCACCACTTCGTGACGGACATAGATCGGCGCACCATACATCTCCAGCGCGCGCTCAACAATGCTGATGGCGCGATCGACGCCGGCGCAGAAACCGCGCGGATTAGCTAACAGGATTTGCATCGTTGGCCTCCAGGACCGGATCGATTTCCAGTACCTCTACATCAAACTGAATACGATGACCTGCCAGCGGATGGTTGAAGTCCACGGTAATAGAATCACCGGAGACTTCGCGGATCACGCCGGGCATTTCACTGCCGCCCATGCCGCTGAACAGCATGATGGCACCCACTTCCGGCTCTCCTGCGTCGATAAAGTCACGACGCGAGAAATACTGGATCAGGTCCGGACTGACACCACCAAATGCCTCTTCCGGCGCCAGGGTGAACTGCTTTGTGTCACCCGCTTTCAGCCCCAGCAGTGCCTGCTCAAGTGCCGCAGAGAGGCTGCCATCACCGAGACGGAACAGCGCGGGCTTGCCGTTTGCACGGGTCGATTCCGCCGTCGAGCCATCTTCCAGCTTCAGCGTAAAATGCACCAACACCGCGCTTTCACGCTGTACGCACTCAGTCATCACTTACCCTTTCTGTTTAGCCTGTTTGCTGTTGGGGCTTAAAAACCCCTCCAGCACCACCAGTGCCGCACCAATACAGATGCCGCAGTCGGCGATATTAAATGTAGCGAAGTGCCAGTTACCGACGTAGAAATCGATAAAATCGACCACAAAGCCATGATATGAACGATCAAACAGATTGCCTATCGCGCCGCCGATGATCAGGGCATACGCGATGTTGGCGATCTTCTGGCTGGCTCGATTGCGGTACATCATCACCATCAGTGACACCACAATGGCCAGCGCAATACCGGCAAAGAACCAGCGCTGCCAGCCGCCTTTGTCCGCCAGGAAGCTGAACGCCGCGCCGTAGTTGTGCGCGTAGAACAGATTCAGGAACGGAATCAGCGGCTGGGTTTCGTGCAGCATCATGTTGTTCATCACCCACTGCTTACTGGCGAAGTCGACAACAATCACTACCAGCACCAGCCAGAGCCAGCGCAATCCGGTTGATAAAATAGGTTTACGCATCAGGCAAATTCACGCTGTTCACCGTCACCGGCTACGTTAGTATAACAACGACCACACACCTCAGCGTGCTCCGGATTCTGTCCGACGTCAGTAGTGTAATGCCAGCAGCGCTGACATTTCTCGCCTTCCGCCTTGTGCAGCGCGATTTTCAGACCTTTCAGCAGTTCACTCTGCTGCGCTTCATCGCTGGCCAGCGCGTAATCCGCCACCTGTGCGCCGGAGGTCAGCAGCACAAAGCGCAGTTCGTTGCCCAGCGCCTGCAGCTTAGCGGCCAGCTCCGGATCGGCATACAGCGTGACGGTCGCTTCCAGCGCGCCACCGATACGTTTGTCTGCACGCGCCTGCTCGATCACCTTGTTCACTTCGCCGCGCACTTTCAGCAGCTCGGCCCAGTAGGCGTCATTCAGCGCTTCGTTCTCAGCCAGACCGAACAGCCCCTGATACCACTCTTCCGTGAAGACATACTGCGCACGCTCGCCCGGCAGGTAGCCCCAGATCTCATCCGCCGTAAAGGACATGATCGGTGCCATCCAGCGAACCAGCGCTTCAACGATATGCCACAGCGCGGTCTGGCAGCTGCGACGCGCCAGGCCATCGCCTTTGGCGGTGTACTGACGATCCTTGATGATGTCCAGATAGAAGCTGCCCATCTCGATGGAGCAGAACTGCATCAGACGCTGGATCACTTCATGGAAGTCATAGTTTTCGTAGGAGGCAACGATATCGGCCTGCGCCGCCTGCGCACGACCCACTGCCCAGCGATCCACCACCACCATCTCTTCCGGTTTCACCAGATCGGTGGCCGGATTGAAGCCGCTGAGGTTCGCCAGCAGGAAACGTGCAGTGTTACGGATACGACGGTAGGCGTCGGCAGAGCGCTTGAGGATCTCGTCTGACACCGCCATCTCGCCCGAGTAGTCGGTTGAGGCGACCCACAGACGCAGAATATCGGCACCCAGCTTGTTCATCACATCCTGCGGCGACACCGTGTTGCCGATCGATTTCGACATCTTGCGGCCCTGACCGTCGACGGTGAAACCGTGGGTCAGAACCTGACGGTAAGGCGCTTTGCCCTTCATCGCCGTGGAGATCATCAGCGAGGACATGAACCAGCCGCGATGCTGGTCGGAGCCTTCCAGATAGAGATCCGGCGAATGGCCGTCAAACTCAGGACGCGCATCGACCACCGAGTAGCTGGTTGAACCGGAGTCAAACCAGACATCCAGGGTATCCGGCACTTTCACGTAGTGATCGGCGTCGTCGCCCATCAGCTCGCGCGGGTCGAGATCCCACCAGGCCTGAATCCCATCCTGTTCGACGCGCTGCGCGACTTTCTCCATCAGCGCCAGGGTGTCCGGGTGCAGCTCCTCGCTCTCTTTATGAACGAACAGCGCCATCGGCACGCCCCAGGTACGCTGACGGGAGATGCACCAGTCGGGACGGTTCGCGACCATCGATTCGATACGTGCCTGGCCCCAGTCCGGGATCCACTGCACGCCTTTAATTTCTTTCAGCGACTGCGCACGCAGACCTTTCTGATCCATGCTGATGAACCACTGCGGGGTCGCACGGAAGATGATCGGCGTTTTATGGCGCCAGCAGTGCGGGTAGCTGTGCAGGAGTTTCTCAACGTGCAGCAGCGCGCCCTTCTCTTTCAGCAGCTCAACGATCATGTCGTTGGCTTTAAAGACGTTCACGCCATCCAGCGTCGGGAAGGTGCCTGGCAGATAGGTGCCATCCGGACCGACCGGATTGGCGGTTTCGATGCCATATTTCTGACCAATGACATAGTCATCTGGGCCGTGGCCTGGCGCGGTGTGCACCGCACCGGTACCGGCGTCCAGCGTGACGTGCTCACCCAGCACCACCAGCGACGCGATCGCCAGGAACGGATGCTGGAATTTCTGCAGCTCCAGCGCCGCGCCTTTGCATTCGCCCAGCACCTGCCATTCGCTGACACCGGCGCGCTTCATGACGCTGTCCACCAGCTCTTTCGCCAGGATCAGGGCACGGCCCTCGATCTGGATCAGCTGATACTCAAATTCAGGGTGCAGGGAGATCGCGCGGTTAGCCGGCAGCGTCCACGGCGTGGTGGTCCAGATCACCAGCGAAATCGGGCCGCTCACGTCTGCCACACCGAAGGCCTGACGCACCGCATCGGTATCCAGGGCGTTGAACATCACGTCAATCGACGGTGACGTTTTGTCGTAATATTCGACTTCGGCTTCGGCTAAAGCTGAACGGCAGTCCAGGCACCAGTGCACTGGCTTCGCGCCTTTATGCAGATGGCCATTGCCGATGATTTTGCCCAGCGCGCGAATGATGTTGGCTTCGGTGCCGAAATCCATGGTCAGGTAAGGGCGATCCCAGTCGCCCAGCACGCCCAGACGGATAAAGTCCGCTTTCTGACCTTCCACCTGTTCAGCGGCATATTTGCGGCACGCTTCGCGGAATTCGGCTGCGGTGACCTTTTCGCCTGGCTTGCCGATCATCTGCTCCACTTTGTGCTCGATAGGCAGACCGTGACAGTCCCAGCCCGGCACATAGGGCGCGTCATAGCCCGCCATGCCTTTCGACTTAACGATAACGTCTTTCAGAATCTTGTTAACGGAGTGACCAATATGAATGCTGCCGTTCGCATACGGAGGGCCATCATGCAGGATAAAGGTTTTTTTCCCTTTTTTGGCTTCGCGGATGATGCTGTAAAGATTGTCGGCATACCAGCGTTGCAACATTCCCGGTTCGCGTTTGGCGAGATCGCCACGCATCGGGAATCCCGTTTCCGGCAAATTCAGGGTAGATTTATAGTCACTCATCAGATTCTCGATTCCGTTTTTCGCTCAGGTTAAAGCAGCCCGAAATAGTGTCGGGCCGTTACCACATCGTCTGCAATTTGTTCTTTCAACGCCTCCAGTGAGGCAAAGCGCTGCTCGTTTCGTATTTTCTGTTTCAGCACCACATCAATGTGACGGCCATAGAGATCCATATTGATGTCGAGCAGGTGAACTTCAAGCTGCTGGCGCAAACCTTTTACCGTCGGGCGGGTGCCGATGTTGGCAACCCCTGGCAGCGGCTCGGGCGTGAGGCCCCGCACTTCAACCGCGTAGACCCCTTTCACCGGCGAAACGCTGCGGCGCAATGGCAGGTTCGCCGTCGGGAAGCCCAGCGTGCGTCCCAGCGCATCCCCGTGCACCACGCGGCCGGAAATGGTGAAAGGATGGCCCAGCAGCGACTGCGCCAGCGCCAGATCGTCTGCGGCCAGCGCCTGACGGACGGCGGTGCTGCTGATGCGCTTGCCGCCGTCGCAGAAGGTTTCAGTGCTGACGACGTCGAAGCCATACTCCGCACCGGCTTTCTGCAGCAGCGGGAAATCGCCCTGGCGTCCCGCGCCAAAGCGGAAGTCATCGCCTACCGCAAGGTACTTAACATCCAGCTTTTCAACTAACAGGTCGCTGATAAAGCGCTGGGCGGACAACGCCGCGAAGCGACGGTCAAACCGCACGCACAGCACGTTATCGACGCCCGCTTCCGCCATGTATCGCAGTTTGTCGCGCAGGCGGGTCAGGCGAGCCGGGGCTTTATCACCGGCGAACAGCTCCAGCGGCTGTGGCTCAAAAACCATCACCACCACCGGCAGATTCAGCCTGCGTCCCTCTTCACACAGCCGGGAAATCAGCGCCTGATGCCCACGGTGAACGCCATCGAAATTACCAATGGTCAGAACGCAGCCGCGATGCTGCTCGTTAAGATTATGAATACCGCGGATAAACTTCATGGCTGGCCCAAACCGGTGGAAATCGGCGGATTATACCCTTGAAAGTGACTCAGGTTAACCCGTCAGCACGCCTTTCATGCTTTACGGGCTGCATTTCCTGTTACAGAGCCGCATGTTAAGAATTTTGTCGCTAAATACTGTATTCAGGGAGGGGAAGCTGGTAGAATCTTGCGCCATCAAATACGTAACCGAGTGCTGCTCGCAGAGCGACGCTTATTTGCACAAATCCATTGACAAAATCAGGTTAGAAGGGCATAGTCCTCGGCCTTTGATTTGTCTCTATAGAACACATTTGGGAGTTGGACCTTGGCTAATATCAAATCAGCTAAGAAACGCGCCGTAACATCTGAGAAACGCCGTAAGCATAACGCTAGCCGCCGCTCTATGATGCGTACCTTCGTTAAGAAAGTATACGCGGCGATCGCTTCAGGCGACAAAGCTGCTGCGCAGAACGCATTCAATGAAATGCAACCAATCGTGGATCGTCAGGCTGCTAAAGGTCTGATCCACAAAAACAAAGCTGCACGTTATAAAGCAAACCTGACTGCACAGATCAACAAACTGGCTTAATCGCCCGTTGTTTATCGCTTTGTTGAAAGAACCGGCGCTTACGCCGGTTTTTTTTCGTCCGGATTCTGGCGGGGGAAAAGACCGCTGAAGTCCGCGTGGCAGATCCGCTGCACCGCCGGGTGCTGAATCATCCGCTCCGCAAAGATAATGTGATACTCCTCGGACACCGCGCTGAGCTGTCCGGCTTCATGAATCCCCTCCCGCTGACCGATATCCAGCGCCGGTGCGACAAAGAGCGCATTCTGTCGCGCACCAAACGCCTTCATCAATGCCGCATCATCGAACTCCCCCAGAATCTCTACCTGCAGCCCCTGCGTGCTGATCCAGTTCAGGATCTTGCGTCCCAGCATAGAGCGGCGGCCGGGGATCAGCAGCGGGCGCGACTCCAGGCAGGCGGGGAAAGCGAGGCCGGAGAGCGGCTCGGTTGACCAGAAGCTGACGGGACACTCGCCCAGCCGGACCGAAAACAGCCCCTCCTGGCGGGTAGAGTCGATGGCGCAGTCAGAGATAATCATATCCAGCTTGTGCTGACTGAGCTGCTCCAGCAGCATTTCATGGGTCGATTCAAAGCAGCGCAGATGGATTTTCTCCTCTGCGACCACCGCCGTCTCCAGCACCTTGCTGACCAGCTGTTTGGAGAGCGCATCCGCCACGCCCACATCCAGCAGCAGATGCGACTCTTTGCGGTAGTTAACGATGTCCAGCATCTCCTGACCCAGCATGAACATGCGATCCGCATAGCGAAAGACCAGCTGCCCCAGTTCGGTCGGCACCAGTCCCCTGCCCTGACGCCGGAACAGCTTGCCCTGCAGGCGCTCCTCCAGCGTTTTGATCTGCCCGGTGATGGTCTGTGGCGTCAGGGAGAGCGCCTCTGCGGCGCCCGCTATCGAGCCTGCACGGCAGGCGTGCCAGAAGTAGTAGAGGTGGTTGTAGTTGATATGATTCATCGAAAAAAGGAGGCTTTCGCCTCCTCTCCATTAACGCAGTTTGACCCGCAACAGGCAGTATCCGATCACAGCGGAAAGCAGAGAGCCGGTGAGAATCCCCAGTTTAGAGAAGGTCACCAGCTGCTCGTGGGCCGCGTCAAAGGCCAGCGAACTGATGAATATCGACATCGTAAAGCCGATGCCGCACAGCACCCCAATCGCCATGATGTCACGCAGGGTCGTGCCGTCGGGCAGTACCGCCAGACGGAGCCGGACGGCCAGCCAGCAGAACAGCGTAATGCCCAGTGGCTTACCGATTAACAGGCCAAGGATGATGCCTGACGGCTCAGGCGAGAGAACATCGCCGATTGTAATTCCCGCCAGTGAGATACCGGCGTTGGCAAAGGCGAACAGCGGCAGGATCAGCCAGTTCACCCACGGCATCAGACCGTGTGCCAGATGCTCCGCAGGGGAGTGCCCTTCCCGCTTCTCCAGCGGCACAAAGAAGCCCACGATCACACCCGCCAGCGTGGCGTGAACGCCCGACTTCAGCACGGCGGTCCAGAGCACAATCCCCACCAGGATGTAGATCGAGATCTTACGGACGTTGAAGTAGTTCAGCAGCGCCAGCACCACGATCGCCCCTGCCGCCACACCCAGAGAGAGCACCGAGAGGCCGCTGGTGTAGAACAGGGCGATAATCACAATCGCCCCCAGGTCATCGATGATCGCCAGCGCCATCAGGAACACTTTCAGCGCCGCAGGCACACGACTGCCCAGCAGGGCCAGCACGCCCAGCGCAAAAGCGATATCGGTCGCCGTGGGAATCGCCCAGCCATTGCGGGCAATCTCATCACCGTGGTTGAAGCCGAGGAAGATCAGTGCCGGCAGCGCCATGCCACCCAGGGCGGCGATAACCGGGAAGATCGCTTTGTCGCGGCTTGCCAGTTCACCCACCATCAGCTCGCGTTTGACTTCCAGGCCAATCAGCAGGAAGAACAGCGCCATCATCGCATCGTTAATCCACAACAGCAGATTTTTGCTGATATCGAGTGCGCCGAAGCGGATCTGGACAGGTTCATTGAGAAACGCCTGATAGCCTTCGGCGGTCGACGCCGTGTTGGCCAGAATCATGGCGGCCACGGCTGCCAGGATTAATATCATGCCATTACTGGCGTCACTCTCAATGAAGCTTTTTAGGAGGTTTTTGAGTCTGCGAGGCTTATTCAACGTTTATCTTCCTGATCAGCGATAGAAAGAGAATGAGTGTAACGGCTCATATAGTTCGTTAAAAGCAGCTTATACCACGCTGTTAGCTCGGTTTAACTGAGTCGGGAAACGCCGGTCTGAAAAGAGGTAAGGTTTACGGCCGGGAGGATGTGGCCTGAAGAGTAAAAAAAAACGGAGCCTGAGGCTCCGTTTTCTCTGTCGCCGCTTAGCGAGTCAGATCGTCAAAGAATTTCTTCACGCCGTCGAAAAAGCTCTTTGAGCGCGGGCTGTTATGTTCACCGCTCGGGCCACCAAAACTCTCTTCCAGTTCACGCAGCAGCGTTTTCTGTTTCTCGTTCAGGCTGACCGGGGTTTCCACCACCACACGGCATAACAGGTCACCGACCGCGCCACCGCGGACCGACTTCACGCCCCGTCCGCGCATGCGGAACAGCTTGCCGGTCTGGGTTTCTGACGGCACTTTCAGCTTCACGCGACCATCCAGCGTCGGCACTTCGATCTCGCCGCCCAGCGCCGCCATCGCAAAGTTGATCGGCACTTCACAGTAGAGGTTGTTCTCTTCACGTTCGAAGATAGGGTGTTTCTTCACGGAAACCTGGACGTAGAGATCGCCAGCCGGTGCACCCTGCTCGCCCGCTTCGCCTTCGCCACTCAGACGAATGCGATCGCCGTTGTCCACCCCTGCCGGGATTTTCACTGACAGCGTCTTCGACTTCTCAACGCGGCCATGACCATGACAGGCGTTGCACGGATCTTTAATCACCGAGCCGCGACCGTGACAGGTCGGACAGGCCTGCTGAACGGTAAAGAAGCCCTGGCGCATCTGCACCTGGCCTGCACCGTGACAGGTTGAACAGGTTTGTGGCTTGGTACCCGCTTTCGCACCGCTGCCGTGGCAGACGTCACACTCTTCCAGCGTTGGAATGCGGATCTCTTTGGTCACGCCGCGTACCGCTTCTTCCAGCGACAGCTCCATGTTGTAGCGTAAATCGGCGCCACGGGATGCGCGCTGACGGCGTCCACCACCGAAGATGTCACCGAATACGTCGCCAAAGATATCGCTGAAGTCTGCACCGCCGCCGCCGAAGCCGCCGCCGCCGAATCCACCGCCACCCATGCCGCCCTGTTCAAAGGCCGCATGACCATACTGATCGTAGGCCGCGCGTTTCTGCGCATCGGTCAGGATTTCATACGCTTCCTTGACCTCTTTAAATTTGGCTTCGGCCTCTTTATCACCGGGATTACGATCCGGGTGATATTTCATCGCCAGGCGTTTGTAAGCCTTTTTGATTTCACGCTCGTCCGCGGATTTGGCGACGCCTAAAATCTCGTAGTAATCACTCTTCGCCATGTTTATTTAGCCCTTAACATGATCGCACGGGCGTGGAGAGATCTCCTACGCCCGTGCTGGTTTCAACGGCTGTCAGGCCAGCCGTCGCGCCCGGTCAGGGGCAATTATTTCTTGTTGTCTTTCACTTCTTCGAATTCAGCATCGACAACGTCATCGTCTTTCTTCGCTGACGCATCGCCGGCATCCGCTGCACCTGCCTGAGACTGCTGTGCTGCTTCCATCAGCTTGCCAGAGACTTCCATCAGCGCCTGCATTTTCGCGTCGATTTCCGCTTTATCTTCGCCTTTCAGCGCAGTTTCCAGCGCGGCCAGTGCGGCTTCGATTGGCGCTTTGTCATCAGCAGACAGTTTGTCACCTGCTTCTTCCAGCTGCTTACGGGTGCTGTGGGCAATCTGGTCGCCCTGGTTGCGCGTCTGTACTAGCTCTTCGAACTTACGGTCAGATTCCGCATTCGCTTCTGCATCACGCACCATTTTTTCGATCTCTTCGTCGTTCAGACCTGAAGAGGCTTTGATGGTGATTTTCTGCTCTTTACCGCTGTTCTTATCTTTCGCTGACACATGCAGAATACCGTCCGCATCGATGTCGAAGGTGACTTCGATCTGCGGCATACCGCGTGGCGCAGCCTGGATACCGTCGAGGTTGAACTGGCCCAGTGACTTGTTGTCATTGGCGCGCTTACGCTCACCCTGCAGCACGTGAATGGTCACGGCTGACTGGTTATCTTCTGCTGTTGAGAAGACCTGGCTGTGCTTGGTCGGGATGGTGGTGTTCTTGCTGATCAGCGAAGTCATCACGCCACCCATGGTTTCGATACCCAGTGACAGCGGGGTAACGTCCAGCAGCAGCACGTCTTTCACGTCGCCACCCAGTACACCACCCTGAACAGCCGCGCCGACTGCAACCGCTTCGTCCGGGTTCACGTCTTTACGTGGCTCTTTGCCGAAGAACTCGGTCACTTTCGCCTGAACCAGTGGCATACGGGTCTGACCACCCACCAGGATAACATCGTTGATGTCTGAAACAGACAGGCCCGCATCCTGCAGCGCAACTTTCAGTGGCGCGATTGAGCGTGCAACCAGATCTTCAACCAGTGACTCCAGTTTAGAGCGGGTCACTTTGATGTTCAGGTGCTTAGGACCGGTCGCATCTGCCGTGATGTAAGGCAGGTTAACGTCGGTCTGCTGCGCAGAAGAGAGCTAGATTTTCGCTTTCTCTGCCGCTTCTTTCAGACGCTGCATCGCCAGTGGATCGTTGTGCAGATCGATGCCCTGGTCTTTCTTGAATTCTGCAACCAGATAGTCGATCAGGCGGCTGTCGAAG
>Ga0157360_1000695_pt1 | contig 12725 bp, 11 predicted proteins | sample AttlaeALBM1_FD_111483 | JGI IMG/M metagenome (GOLD analysis project Ga0157360, IMG submission 111483) | Fungus gardens microbial communities from leaf cutter ant in Ribeirão Preto, State of São Paulo, Brazil - Atta laevigata ALBM1 | ecosystem: Host-associated > Fungi > Mycelium > Unclassified ... | reverse complement strand
TGTCTGTCGCCAATCGTCACAAGGAAATTGAAGTTGTGACGTTACTGGGCGCAACACGGCCTTTTGTCAGACGTCCCTTCCTGTATATGGGGGCTTGGTTTGGCCTTGGAGGCGGTATTTTGGCGATTTTACTGCTGTTGTTGGGACGCGGCTGGCTTTCTTCACCTATCAATGATTTGGCGCAGAGTTACGGCAGTACCTACCAGCTGCCACTCCCCGGTGTTGGGGGCTCTCTCCTGCTGATTATTGCCAGCATACTGCTTGGGTTGCTGGGTGCCTGGATAGCGGTAGCACGGCACTTGTCGCAAATCCGGCCTGAGTAATTCAGGACCGTCATCAGAGGTGATCCGGCAAAAAAGGGCGGCAACAGGGAAGTGTTGTCAGCCCTGAATAGTCTATTCCCTGTGTCAGGTGTGGTGCCATGAAGATGACATATTCGGTGCGTATCCTTGATAAGGTACCTTCCGAAATGTATCCCTTTGATTTTTCATCTACTGGCAGCTGTAATACGTTATTCAGTCATACACTTTCTTTAACTGCATCACTCTCACGTGATACATTCAAGTGTATGAATGTTGCCCGGGAACTTTTTCAAGGATGGATTGTCTCAATTTACAGGAAGAGTATAGGTAGCATCGCTAGTACCGGATCGGTACTCGAAAGCGAAAGGTATTCGCGCTATACTTAATAGATAGCTACGATAGATAGCTGCAGGAAAGAGACACCAACATTTGAAACATTAAGTTAGTCATCTCAAGTCAAAAAAATAGAGTGGCACCGATTTTTTCAATGAATACTACTCGTACGGTGTTTGTTACGTTGTGCCTCTCGCGGATGTTTTCAAGCCCAGTTTATCGGGCATCCTTATAGGAGACAGTCACACATGAGTAACAGTCTTCAAGTGAAATCAAATAATGCATTACAAGCCATGGGCCAACTCTCTCCCGGGAATGACCTTAATGGCTACATTCAGACAGTCAATAGCATTCCGGTTCTCTCGGTTGAAGAAGAACAGGACCTGGCGACACGCCTGCGTAACAATGAAGACCTGTCAGCGGCCCGCCGTTTGGTCATGTCACATCTGCGTTTTGTTGTGCACATTGCACGTAGCTACTCCGGTTATGGTCTTCCGCAGTCAGATCTGATTCAGGAAGGCAATGTGGGCCTGATGAAAGCCGTAAAACGCTTTGATCCGACCCAAGGTGTCCGCCTGGTTTCCTTTGCGGTTCACTGGATCAAGGCTGAAATCCATGAGTACGTTCTGCGTAACTGGCGTATTGTGAAAGTGGCGACGACCAAAGCACAGCGTAAACTGTTCTTTAATCTACGCAGTGCTAAAAAACGTTTGGCCTGGTTGAACACGGATGAAGTGGATGCCATTGCCAAGGATCTGGATGTCAAACCTCATGTAGTTCGTGAAATGGAAGGTCGTTTGTCGTCCGTTGATGCAGGCTTTGATGCGTCTGCCAATGATGATGACGAGCAGGCTTATCAGGCACCCGCGAATTATCTGGAAGATGATCGCTATGATCCTGCTGCACGTATTGAAGAGAATGATTATGAAGAGGATTCCTCTCGCCGCCTTGCCAATGCGTTGGCTCAGTTGGATGATCGTTCTCGCAACATCTTGCAGCAGCGTTGGTTGGCTGAACATAAATCCACCCTTCATGAGTTGGCGGATGAATACGGTGTATCGGCAGAGCGTATTCGTCAGCTAGAGAAAAGCGCAATGAAAAAATTGCGTGGCATGATCGGGGATGCTCCTCTGGATCTGGCGTCATAATGCCCGTGTCACTAAAATATGCGTTTATTCTTTAGGGAATAGCATCGCAAAGAAAACCGCCCATCCAATAGGAGCAGGGCGGTTTTTTTATGCACGTTTTAAATTGTCGTTCTACTCTTCATTTGGGAAAGACATGGCAGAAGCAAGAACGCTCCATTGATCCTGCCACATAGTCGTTGGCTTGCGCCGAAAGGCACTACGTGTGAATTGTGTGATCCGGCCTTCCAATACGCTCAACAGTAAATTGGCATATACGCTGACCGTACAGCTAAGGCGCAGACCCTGATGTATCTCGGCTTCCCTGAGTTGTTGTTTGAGTTGCGTCTCGATGCGATCGTAGAGTTGAGCAATACGGGGTTGCAAGCGTGCCAGATCGCCACTCAGAACTTCGCCGCTCAATAGGCGGCAGAGTCCAGGGTTGCGTTCCGAGAACGCCAGAATAAAGGTCAGAATCAGCCTTAATTGTTCCTCTATGGATGCGCCATCTTCCCGAGTGACTTCAATCAGACGATAAATCTGTGAAAAAAGCGATTGCTCGATAAAGGCAATCAACGCTTCAAACATTTTGGCCTTGCTGGGAAAATGCCGATAAAGCGCGGCTTCCGAGACATTGACTTCGCGTGCCAGCGCGGCAGTCGTAATACGACCACTGCTGTCCTTCTCAAGCATTTCTGCCAAAGTGAGCAGGATGTGTTCCTTCCTGGAGGGAGCTTTTTCTTGTGTCATGAGCAGTAACTGTGTAGAGAAAAATAAGCGGACATATACATCAGCACGTTTATCACGCGAGTTACAAGGCATGAGCCTCATGCATTTGGGTCGATAGTTTTAATCGCCCGATGCACTGATGAGTGTACCTGCCCCTGCATTGGTGAAAATTTCCAGCAGTGTGGCATGAGGCACACGCCCATCAATGATAACGGCGCTATCCACACCATCTTCAACTGCATCCAATGCGCACTGGATCTTGGGTAGCATACCGCCGTAGATGGTGCCGTCTTCAATCAAGCGGTTAACGTCGTTGACACTTAATCCTGTCATTACATTTCCCTGCTTGTCCTGCAAGCCTGCTACATTGGTCAGCAGCATCAGGCGTTCGGCATTCAATGCCTGTGCCACACGGCCGGCTACGACATCCGCATTGATATTGTAGGAATTGCCTTCGCCATCTACGCCGATAGGCGCAATCACCGGGATATAATCCGCCTGGGTCAGCATTTCGATCAAATCAGTTGAAATGTGTGTGACGTCTCCTACATGACCAATATTGATGGGATTGCCATTCGTATCATGAAGCGCCAATGGCTTTGCATGAATCTGGGCGTTGTCCTTGCCTGTCAGCCCGATGGCTTTACCGCCAGCAAGATTCAGATGATTAACAATGCTTTTGTTGACCTGACCACCCAACACCATTTCAACTACTTCCATGGTAGGCGCATCGGTGACCCGCATTCCCGCCTCAAAATGAGACTCGATATTCAGCTTGTCCAACACAATCCCGATCTGAGGCCCACCGCCGTGCACGACCACGGGATTCAGGCCCACCGTTTTCATCAGCACGATATCCCGTGCAAAGGAATCCACCAACGCATCATCGGTCATGGCATTACCGCCGTATTTGACGACGATGGTCTTGCCTGCATAGCGCTGAATATAAGGCAGCGCTTCAGAAAGAATTTCAACGACGGAGGCGGGGTCGCGTGATAGTTCTGTATCAGTCATGCTGGATGCGTCTCAATGGAAATGGTATTTGTGAAAAGTGCGTCACAAAAGTGCAAACACCGATCAATGTTGTCCCGAACTGCCGAAACCTCCGGTACCTCGCAGTGAAGCATCGAATTCATCAACCACTTCGAGTTCGGCTTGCAGTACGGGGACCAGAACATATTGAGCAATACGCTCGAAGGGTTCGAGGGTGACAGCCTCTTGGCCCCTGTTCCATACGGAGATCATGAGTTCACCCTGGTAGTCCGAGTCGATCAATCCCACCAGATTGCCCAAAACGATCCCTTTCTTATGGCCCAGTCCTGAACGGGGCAAAACGACACCTGCATAGGCAGGGTCCTTGATATAAAGGGCCAATCCGGTTTTTACCAACGTGGTTTCCCCGGGGGGGAGGGTAAGGGGCTCGTCCAGCAGGGCACGAATATCCATGCCGGCACTCCCTTCAGTTGCATAGTGCGGAAGAGGATACTGTTTGACGCGTTCGTCCAGAATCTTGACTTGGATCTTGGGCACTGCGTATGGCTCCTTGCTCGTAATTAAATAAAAAACATTATGGCATCCGATATGCTATCAGATTGCCAGTAGTATGTGATGAAAACCCAAAAGGCTCGAGAGTCGGACATTCAACAAGAGGGCTTGGCTAATGGAGCGCTCAGCGAAGCTTGTTGGCGTTTATTGGGTTTCAGGCGGCTGTTAGCCCTTGTCAGGGTAGCCACTACTCTCCGCTATAATACGCGTCATTAGCGCATATGCGAGTGTTGACTTTGGCTGAAACGGAAAATCCTCATGATGCAATTCGTCATGTTCCAGTTCATCATGTTCCGAGTGCGGTTGAACCGTTTCCTGATGGCTCATGCTCTCCCGATTTCCTTGCGCCCGCTTCGAGTCTTTGTGATGACAATGCCAGTAGAGCGTTGCGGCATTATTATCCTGCCCAAAGGCAAGGCCATCGCCGACCTGATTGGCCACAATCATATCGAGCTTCTTGCGTTTGAGTTTTTCCAGTGCATGATTGTGGAGGGATTCTGTCTCCGCCGCGAAGCCCACGGTGAAGGGGGCGGACTCCATGGCGGCAATGGTCGCCACGATGTCGGGATTTTTAGTCAGGGTCAGCGTCATCTTGTCCTCGCACCCCTTTTTGATTTTCTGTTCCGCTACGGTTGCAGGGCGAAAATCTGCCACGGCTGCGGTAGCAATGAAAATGTCGGCCTTCTGGCATGCTTCTTTAGCGGCTGCCAGCATCTCGTTGGCGCTCGCCACATCAATGCGGGTCACGCCTTCGGGGGTAGCCAATGTTACCGGTCCGCTGACCAGCGTTACTTTGGCGCCCAGCTGTTGTGCCGCCAGTGCAAGCGCATAGCCCATCTTGCCCGAGCTGTAGTTGCTCAGGTAGCGAACAGGATCGATGGCTTCACGAGTCGGGCCCGCGGTGATGACAATATTCAGCTGATGTGTAGGCCATGTTGCCGTTGCATTCGCAGTATCATTCGCTCTGACGGAAGAAATGTAACCGTTTCCAGTATACGTTTGTGCAGCTTCCGCAAGGGCCGCGTCTGCAAGGTATCGATTGCCGTGTCGATCATGAGACGTAGGAATGTCGCCCACCCGAGCGTCAGCACGATATTCCAGCAGAGTATTGATGATATCTTCCGGCTCCAGCATGCGGCCCTGACCTACATCCCCACAGGCCTGCTCACCCGCGTCCGGCCCTAGTAAAGTCGCCCCATCCTGTTGTAACTGTTGGACATTGCGTTGAACGGCAGGGCTTGCCCACATCTGCTGGTTCATTGCCGGCGCCAGATAACGCGGGGCGCTGCTGGCCAGATACAGCGTGGCGAGGAGATCATCGGCAAAGCCATTGGCAAGCCGAGCGATCAGATTTGCTGTCGCAGGGGCAATCAGCAGTATCTCGGCCCAACGGGCCAGTTCGATGTGGCCCATACCGGCTTCGGCATCCTGATCCAACAGTGAGTCGTGTACTGGATTGCCCGTCAATGCCTGAAAAGTCAGTGGAGTAATAAAAGCCCTGGCACCATCAGTAAGTACCACACGGACGTCCGCACCGGCTTTTTTAAGCAGTCGTGCAAGTGCTGCGCTTTTATACGCAGCAATACCGCCACTGACCCCCAGTAGAATACGTTTTCCCGAAAGAGAATGGGTAGATTGAGCGCGGCTCATGAGTGTTCTCCCTGACAAAAAGCGGCATTGAGTCGTGGGTTGGCAGTAAAAAAGACGAGGGCACCATAATATACCTCACCCTTCTTGCATGACAGAGTCGCTGTGCAACGTCAACAAAAGGCCATTATATGGCAATAGGAAACGCACGTAATGGCAGCAGTAAATGTAAAAGCGGACTTTTTGACACCCCGCTAACGACATGCGATTTGCAGGCGCTTCGGGTATCAGAAAGTCCGCTTGTTGACTGACTGAAACTGACAATCAGTCGTTTTCGAGGTAGTACTTGTCTTTCACTTCAAGATCATCAGAGAGGTCATAGACCAGGGGAACACCCGTGGGAATATTCAGATCCATGATTTTTTCATCACTGATGGACTCAAGATACTTCACGAGTGCACGCAGGCTATTGCCGTGTGCCGCCACAATGACAGTCTTGCCATCACGCAGGTCCGGCGCAATGCGATCCTGCCAATAGGGAATGACGCGCTCCAGTGTGACCTTGAGGTTTTCACCGCCGGGCAGGCTGCGTGGATCAAGGTGCTTGTAGCGTGGGTCATTGGCGGGATGATAGGGGCTATCCTTGTCCAGTAAGGGAGGAAGCACATCATAGCTACGGCGCCAGATATGGACCTGTTCATCACCGTATTTTTCCGCCGTTTCTTTCTTGTTCAACCCGGATAATGCACCATAGTGACGTTCATTCAAGCGCCAGGATTTATATTCGGGAAGCCATAACTGCCCGAGTTCCTCAAGCGCATAATGGAGTGTCTTGATGGCGCGCTTAAGCACGGAAGTATGGGCAATATCAAACTGAATGCCCGCATCCTTGAGACGACGACCGGCGCGCCTGGCTTCTTCAACACCCTGTTCGGAGAGATCGACATCGACCCAGCCTGTAAACAGGTTGGCCTTGTTCCATTCGCTTTCACCATGGCGAACCAATACCAGTTTTGCCATCTAACCACTCCTTTCCCTTAATGGCACAAGAACAGTGTGTAAACATATCTGTGCGTAATGTATGGATTGCGCCTGCGCATGACTTTATCAGTATTGCCAAGTGAGTGAATCGTCATAATGCGCTGTTTTTCATGCGTTTCAATGATTATACACCGCTTGGCTTAAGCCGATACTGACAAGACCGATATCACGCAGTGAAACGTGAGGTTGTGTTATGCATCCTTATCGTCCGCATGCCAAGGATACCGTTCAGTAACATAACATCATCATGAAAAGCGCTGGTTCTATACCAAAGTATTAATCTTCTGCCGGGTTACAACGAATTTTTTCCTGAAAGGTAGATGAATAAACGGAGGTTTGGGGTAAGTGCACCTGAAAGTGAGCACTGGATAACGTGAGTATTAAACATTGGCCCAAGGACGAACGCCCTCGAGAGAAAGCCCTGAAAAGAGGGGTGACTTCTCTTTCTGATGCGGAGTTACTGGCCATTTTCTATCGAGCGGGTGTGGCCGGTTCATCAGCGGTTGATATTGCACGTGAACATTTGACTCAATTTGGCAGTCTCCGCGCCATTTTGTTGGCCGATCGCGTAGAATTGTGTAGTGCCCGTGGGATGGGGGAGGCTACCTATATCTTTCTCAAGGCAGCTTTGGAACTTTCTCGGCGCCACTACACATCCAATCTTGCCAAGATGAATACCCTTGAGTCCCCCTTGGCGGTCAGGCAGTTTTTGAATGCGCAGCTACGTGATTTTGATCACGAAGTCTTTGCCGGTATTTTCCTGGATACACAGCATCGCATGCTGGCTTTCGAGCAGTTATCACGGGGGACGTTGGATGTCGCACCGGTTTATCCGCGTGAAGTGGTGAAGAAAGCGCTTTCACTGGGAGCTGCTGCGGTGATTTTTGCCCATAACCATCCCTCGGGGGTGGCTATCCCCAGTGATGCTGATCGCCGCATTACACAACGTTTGTGTGATGCACTGGCATTGGTCGATATTCGAGTGTTGGATCACTTTGTGATTGGCGATGACGAAATTACCTCGTTTGCTGAACAAGGGTGGCTATAGGATAAAATGAATTGAGCACGTCTATCCTTGGTTCATTCTTGTCTAATGCTCGCCAACTGCTTCGTGGCGTTGCATACTACAGGGTGTATGTGTCATTACATCTGTCTTAGTTTCTGCCGAGTATTGGTATTGATGGGGTATCAGTAGTTCGGGGGGTGAGTTCATGGGCCTGTCGTTTATAGACCTGACTTTATAGACCTGTAGCGCATTGCTATATAGCTTATGGATTTGTTGTCCATGGAAGAGCTTGCCTGGAGAAAAAATCGCCTGGAAACAAGCCATTCGGAGGCTTGTACCGAGTGACGTTTTCCAGTGAAGTATGGATGCCCCTGTGCATACTTTGTTCGGTAGGAACAAGTTCACGAATGACCCTGCGTTTTACCGTCGCATTACAGCGATATCAATAAAAAAGATCCCGATAATAGGAATTTAATCATGAGCTGGACGCCGAGCCGCGCCGATTTCGATACTTACATGCTTCCTGTCTATTCACCTGTCAATATGATCCCCGACAGAGGTGAGGGTAGCCGAGTATGGGATCGAGAGGGCCGAGAGTTCATCGATTTCGCTGGGGGGATCGCCGTAAGCGCCTTGGGTCATGGTCATCCCAGCTTGCTGGAGGCACTGAAAACACAGGCGGACAAAATATGGCACTTGTCGAATGTGTATACCAACGAGCCTTCGCTCAAACTTGCCAAGTGGCTGGTAGAACATACCTTTGCTGATAAAGTGTTCTTCTGCTCCAGTGGTGGAGAAGCCAACGAAGCAGCCTTCAAATTGGCACGTCGTTATGGTCACGACCTGTTTGGTGAGCACAAGAGCAAGATCATTTCGTTCAGAAACTCCTTTCATGGGCGTACCTATTTCACTGTGAGTGTGGGGGGGCAGCCCAAATATTCACAAGGGTTTGGCCCGGCCATTGAAGGAATTGTGCACGCTGACTTCAATGATCTTGATAGTGTTCGTGCGCTGATCGATGATGATACCTGTGCGATTGTTGTAGAACCTGTACAGGGTGAGGGTGGTATTACCTCTGCAACGCCTGAATTCCTGCATGGCCTGCGTGAACTGTGTGATGAATACGAAGCCTTGCTGGTTTTTGACGAGGTACAATGTGGTGCCGGGCGCACAGGAACTCTTTATACCTATATGCAATATGATGTGGTGCCCGATATTCTGACGACAGCCAAAGCCATTGGGGGGGGGGTTCCTCTGGCGGCCATGATCACAACAGACGATGTTGGCAAGGTGTTCTCCATGGGCGCCCATGGGTCTACCTATGGCGGTAACCCCTTGGCGACTGCTGTTGGGCTGGCTGCCATGAAGACCATCGCTGAACCTGACGTTCTGGATGGTATTGCCGAGCGCCGCGCCTTGTTCGAACAGCACTTGGCAAAGCTCAACGAGCGTTTCAATCTTTTCAGGGAAGTCCGCGGCAAAGGGTTGCTGGTGGGTGTTGAGTTGACTGAAGCTTATCATGGGCGCGCGCGCGACATCATGGCTGCTGCCATTGATGAAGGATTGATGATGCTGGTGGCGGGGCCGGATGTTCTCCGTTTTACACCTTCCCTTGTGATTTCGCCTCAAGAAATCAATGAAGGCATGATTCGCCTGGAGCGTGCACTGAATCGTATCGCTGGCTAAAAGGGGCTCTTATGCTGGTTGTACGTTTGGTGGAAGCGCGTGACGTCGACGCGCTCTATACGCTCGCCAGTACGGCGAATCCTCCCCTGACAAACTTGCCTGCCTGGCGTGAGACGCTTGAGTCTCGCGTACAGGCAACACAACAGGCCATCCAGTCTCCGGTCGACAAGCCGGGGGCAGAAGCCTACATGTTCGCATTGGAAGATACTGCGCGTCAGCGAGTAGTAGGTACGGCTACACTGCGTGCCTGGGCCGGAATGGATCAGGCATATTATACCTATCGCCGGGAAACGCTTATCCATGCCTCGCCCGGATTGGGAATTCGCCGTGAAGTGAATACGCTTGCACTGTCACATGAAATTTCCGAGGCCTCCCAACTGTGTGCCATGGCGCTAGCGCCTGAGTATCAACAGGATATAACTGCCCATATACTGTTATGCAAGGCACGATTGGCTTTTATGCGGCTTAACCCTGAGCGCTTTTCCGATCAATGTGTGGTGGCATTTACCGGTGAAGTCAATGAGTCAGGGGAATCTCCCTTCTGGAACAGTGTCGGCCAGCATTTTTTTGGTCGTGACTATCACGATATTCATGCGCTTGCAGGTCGTGAAAGTAAAAGTTTTATTGCCGAAATGATGCCACAGCTCCCGCTTTACGAAGAGTTGCTCACCACGGATGCCCGTGCCGTGATTGGGCATACTCATCAGCGTCATCTTGCCCAATATAACGCAATGCTGGCAGAAGGTTTTCAACCGGGGCGACACGTCGATATTTTCGATGCAGGCCCAGTGCTTCAGGCTGAAACCTCTCAGCTGAAAACACTGAAGCAAGCGCGCTTTTGCCAGCTGCAACCTTCTTCTCCTGAATCATCTATTGATTCAGCTTCTTTCGAACACCACGATGCCCCTCGTGAGAAGGTTTCAGGCATCTCGTCCGAATCCATTGAACCGTCTACGAGTGCCCTGATAGCGTCGGGAACATTGAATGATTTCCGTGCGGTGGTGAGTCCTTTTTCTGCTGGGGAAGCGCATGGGGTATGCCATGTCGATCAGCTGACCTTCGATGTATTAGGGCAGTCCATGGACAGTGAAGTATTGGTCAGTGAATGTGATACTTCCTGTTTAGGGAAAGCGTCGCGAAGCAAAGTATTCCCTTGCTCGACCGGTTATCGTTCACTGGCTCACCGGCTTTCAGAGGGGGCTACCTCATGATTGTTCGTCCGATTGAAATGCGTGATCTGGATGCGCTGATGGAGATGGCCGAGGAGACAGGCTCAGGCTTTACGTCGTTGCCGGATAATATTGATTTCCTGCGTGAAAAAATCACTCATAGCCAGCAAACCTTTGCTGATCCTGAAGGTAATGGACCTGGACTGTACTTTTTCGTTCTTGAAGATTGTCATACTCAAGAGGAAACAGGAATGAAGTCGCCCCCTGTCATTGCCGGATGCTGTGCTATCGAGGCGCGCGTTGGGCTTGGCTCACCGTTCTACCATTATCGTTTGGGGCGCTTGGCGCACAGTTCTCCTGCTCTTGGACTGCATCGGATGTTAGAGACACTCTTTCTTTCATCGGATCATACAGGAGACGCCGAAGTCTGTTCACTTTATCTACGACCAGCCTGGCGCGGTGGGGCAGGGTTGCGGGGCCGGTTAGGGACACTGCTTTCTCGGGTGCGGTGGGTATTCATGGCGACTCATCGGCGGCGGTTTCCCGCTCGCGTGTTGGCCGAAATGAGGGGGCAAACTGACGAAGAGGGCAATAGCGCCTTCTGGTATGGCCTCGGGCACCGTTTCTTGAAGATGGATTTCGCCGATGCTGACCGCCTGATCGGGTTGGGAGACAAAGGCTTTATTGGCGAATTGATGCCCAAATTCCCGATTTACCTTAACTTCCTGACACCCGAAGCACGCTCAGCGATTGGTCAAGTGCATCAGAATACGCGCCCGGCAATTGCTATGTTGAAACAGGAAGGCCTTCGTTGGGAAGGTTATATTGATATCTTCGATGGCGGGCCAACGATGGAAGCCTATATCGATGATGTACGCGCTATTCGTAATACGCGCTCGGTGGCGGTGGCTATCGATGCATCCGAACTACAGAGTGATGACGATGACCGTATTCGCCCCCGCTGGTTGGTTGCGAGTGGTGAAACACCGGCAGCATTTCGTGCCTGTTGGAGTCGTGTTGGCCCGTTGGAAGGGGAAATTACACTACACCGTGAAGAAGCAGCGAAGCTGGGTGTGAAAGCGGGGGATAGTGTCCGTATCCTTGAATGCTAAAGGGTCTGATATAGGTCCTTTGCCGAGAAGATAAGATGCTCATCCTGAAATGCTGAAAAAGCTGAAAGCACTGAAAAGAGGAAACACATGGTGTTTCCTCCTCTCTCTTCTTCATAGGCAAGCGATAGTATTTGGGATGTCGTTTAACGCTTGCGTAGCAGCGAGTAGAAGAACCCGTCACTCCCATTGATCTCGGGCAGGCGTTGACGCCCGTTCGGCACCTCAGTTCCCCAGGGGACAGAAGGTGTAATGTTGCTGGCATCTGGCGTATCCGTAAGAAAACGTTGAATCTGCGTGCTGTTTTCAACGGGCATAATGGAGCAAGTGGCATACAATAACGTGCCGCCTTCCTTCAGCATGTCCCATACATTGCGGAGTAACGTGCTCTGAAGCTTTGCCAGTGCGGTAATATCTTCTTTTGTACGAAGCTGTTTGATATCCGGATGCCGTCGAATAACACCGGTACCTGAACACGGGGCATCCAGTAAAATGGCATCGAATGGCGTGCCATCCCACCAGTCCTTTTTGGATGCATCTGCACACTGGAGTTCAATCTCGATCGATTCATTCGGGCGTAAGCGTTCAATTCCTTCTTCAACTCGTTCCAGGCGGTGAGCATCACTGTCCAGTGCGGTGATATGTAGCGGCTGCTTTGCCTCGAGGGCACACTCGATTATATGCAGCGTTTTACCACCTGGCGCACTACATGCATCCAGAATCCTGAGCGGTGTGTGTTCATTTTTCTCAAGGGAATCCATCAGCATGGGGGCGGTTAACTGTGCTGATTCATCCTGAACACTGACATCGCCCTCGCCAAAATCGGGCAGTGTGGCGACATCTGCGGGATGTTCCAACGTGATGCCATCTGCCGAATCCTTGCAATCCGTGGCGGCCGACTGCGCTGCCGTCAGGCACTGACGGTAATCATCCCTATTTGTATGCGCGCGGTTCACCCTGAGTGTCATAGGGGCGGGTGTATTATTGGCTGCCAGTATCGCTTCCGCCTGCTTGGGCCAATCTGCCTTGATGGCCTGAACCAGCCATTTGGGGTGCAGATAACGATATTCTGCGCGTTTTTCCAGCGGCTGTGT
>Ga0157360_1000693_pt1 | contig 12760 bp, 11 predicted proteins | sample AttlaeALBM1_FD_111483 | JGI IMG/M metagenome (GOLD analysis project Ga0157360, IMG submission 111483) | Fungus gardens microbial communities from leaf cutter ant in Ribeirão Preto, State of São Paulo, Brazil - Atta laevigata ALBM1 | ecosystem: Host-associated > Fungi > Mycelium > Unclassified ... | reverse complement strand
CGCTTCTTCTGGGACCCGGCGGGCAACCGCACCGAAGAACACCGTAACCCGGTGTGGCACAACCTGCTGCTGCGCCTCGGCGGGCTGAAGCTCGATTACGACGGGTTCGGGCGGCTCACGCGCCGTCAGGATAAAAGCGGCGTGGTGCAGCATTTCATGTATGACGATGAGCAGCGGGTAAAAGAGATTCGCTTTGAGGGGAACAGCGAGTTCAGCAAAGTGGAATACCGCTATGACCCGCTGGGCCGCAGGACGCATAAGGTGCTCTGGCGCTACGGTGATAAAGACCCGGAAACCATCCGCTTCGACTGGCAGGGGTTACAGCTGGCAGGTGAACAGAGCGACCGTGAGCCGGACCACTACGTCCAGTACGTCTACACCGAAGGCAGCTACGAGCCGCTGGCCCGCATCGACAGCGTCTTCGACGACTGCGAGATTTACTGGTACCACACCGAACTGAACGGCCTGCCGGAGCGGGTAACGGACGCTGACGGCCAGACCGTCTGGCGCGGGCAGTTCAGCACCTGGGGCAAAACGGAGCTCGAACTCAGCGTACCGCAGTGGCAGGTGCCGCAGAACCTGCGCTTCCAGGGGCAATATCTCGACCGCGAGAGCGGGCTGCACTACAACCTGTTCCGCTACTACGACCCGGTCGCCGGTCGTTACACCCAGATGGACCCGATTGGGTTAGCGGGCGGGCTGAATACCTACAGCTATGTGGGTGATCCTCTTACGGAGATAGATCCTTTTGGACTTGCGCCATGTCCAGTTAGAGAAGTCAATGGAGTTAAAATATATGGCAAAGGGCAAGTCGATAAAACGCCTGGCCATGATCAATTCTCAGAAGTTATTGCAAATAAACTTGCTATGAGTGGTAAGTTTAAAGAGATTTATTTGAACAGGTCTTATAGCTTTGCGCATGGACCTGGTGTTTCCGGAAGAAGACCTGACATTATGGCCGTTGATATAAACGGAAAAACACACTCGATAGAACTTGCATCAAAAACAGATATGGGCAAAAAGTTACCGACATTAACTACTCGGAACCAGACGGCAATGAGTAACCTCCCGCCTTCACAACAGGGCGAAATAATTCTGTTTAAACACCATTATGATGCTTACCATATTAAGTCTGTATTAGATGATTTGATTGAAAGTATATAGGAGTTAGCATGACTTTCGGTTTCGCTATTTATGGTACACAAGAGATTACACCTTCCAGTGCGCTTAATGAAGGTATTCGTTTTTTTGAAACTATAAAATCTGATATAAATGCACAAGGTTACTATGCGTTTCGAAGAGATCGAAGCCAAGAGGATATTGATTTTATAGAGAAAAGTCTGGATGAACTCAAATATGCGCTAGATAAAGGTGAAGCTAAAGATTTCCGGATTTATCATGAAGGTCTTAAGGGTACCCCCTGGGAAGCGGCTTTCGGATATTCAACAAAAACATTCGGAGGCTTTTTCCATATAAATATTCAATACAATGGTGATAGTCTTGAAGATTTATTTTTATTTTTAGAAAGGTTTTTTGAAAATAATGCTGCATCTTATGCAATAGGCTATAAATGTGCCGATGTATATGATGCCTATCATTATGCAATTGGAGAGAATATGGTCAAGCTTTTTCCATGGGAAAATGCAATGGCCTTTAATAAAGAAGTTGATGGTCGATTTCAGGGGCAGGCAAGGTTTAATTCAACAAAATTACGGTTAGTATACCCCGTCAATGTCATTAATCCCTCTCATTTAGATATTATGATTGGCGAATCAACATTGTGCGAAGCCATACAAAAAAATGAATGGGGTATACTAAAAAAAATTAACAGTGTAAATGAGAAATGGTTTTGGATTGTTCAGGACGATCAATTGGAAAGTATAAACAATGAACTCGGGATGCATGGGGTTTTAATTTCTTGGAAAAAATGTAGTCCCAGAAGAGGTAGCAACAGGTTGCCGTAAGATTCATAATATATATTGGAATGCATGAGTTATTCTTATCTTTAAGGCGGGGAGACCATTGCTGCACGGCCATGAATCGAGGAAGTGTGTGACAGCCTGCAGGGAGGCAGTAAGCCCCGGAGACGCGGTCATCGGCAGTATACTGGCTTTATTGATGTCCGCACCTTCAAGAATGGTCATCAGTATTCGTCCAAGTGCAGGTACAGGCTTCAGTTTTATCCGGCGACGTCTCCCCTCTTCAGCCCCCCCGCTGCCCACCTGACCGGGCGTCGTTTTCCGGGTGAACAGATCGTCCGGCCCTGCAGGAACCAGAGGCGCTATGCGACCGCCCCTGTCGTCATCACCACCGGCGTGTTTACCCGGCTTTTTAACATGGTACAGGGGGCATCCCTTATCATGCCTTGCCGACGTTTTAAGATGCCGGATGAAGGTCTTTTCAACCTCGCTGTTATACGGCCGTAAATCACCGGTAATGCAGTCACAGGCGATCAGCAGTTCACGCCTGTCCATTTCCAGCAAAATGTCAGCCGCTAATTTTTTTTCCTTCGCGCTACTCTGCTTACCCCCGCCGAACACATTTATGACCGCGCTGCGTTCATCGGTAGTGAGCGTTCGGACATGAAGCCCCCTGGGGGCATTTTTGCGGACCATCTCCATATCTGGCTCCGTGAGGTATCATATTTAAATACAAGTGTAATACATAAGTAATCTTTTCATTTTTACTGACTGCTGGCCTGCCCTGTACGATGAGTCATGACAGCGCGTTCCAGTGCATACATACGTATTTCTCTTGTATTTATATTGTAGTACATAAGAAACACACAATTATTGGCAGCAAGTTTCATTGCTGCTGAGAGTGAGCGACTTCAAAGAGAATACTTATGAAATACTATAGTGATACATTTGTAATTCTTTTGTATTTTTATCTCTTTATTCATTTGTATGGTTCTTGGGCAGAATGATCAGTCATCGTCCCACGCGTCCCGGTGCCCTTCACAAAAATCACATCCGCCATATGCGCTGAATTCACTCACCTCACTGCTGTAATAGTTGCAGTGTCCACACTGCTCAAGCGCGTCAAAATATGTCAGGCACGTGGTGCAAAGGTAACCGTCTCCGTATTCACAGACAGTATTGTATCCGTCACATTCGCAGCATCCGGCCGGCAATGGCGAAAGGGCTCTCTCGTCAATTCTGTAGGACGACGTGTCCAGCATCCTGTAGCGCGTCTCTGAATATCCGCAGTGCGAGCACTCAAAACTTGTTTCCCCGTCGTCGGATAGCAGAAGCGCAGGAGCATCGCAGCGCGGACAGTTAAATTGCAGCATGCTCACGCCTAACATTGTGCAGACCAGGCAATGGAATGAAAACAACCGTTGATTGTCATGCTCTGCAACCTGTTCCTGGATAACCGCCTCCTGCCCGCAGACATGACATTTACTTATGCAGTGGCCGGTGGACTTGTATGTCTTGATATCTTCTTTAATCTGGTTAAATTTTTCGGCGGCATAGAAATTATTCTGTGTCAGGAGACGGGTCTCATCTCTGGCCAGAAGATTTCCCAGCGCACCCTCGAACAGATCTTTCCAGTCATCCCGCATCAGCCTGTTCAGTGCAAACCAGGCGTTGGCCTGCTCAGATAGGAGTCGGTCAATCTCTTCCTGGGTATAGGCATCATGATAAAAATGCACCACGCGGTTACGGTGCTTGCGAACTATATTGAAGGCATCAAGGGTTGTCTGGGGCACCGGTTTTTCCAGTACATCCCTCAGTTTTTCGCAGGATTCCTTAAAGGTGATCGACTGAAATTCCCCGGACACATAGTCCTTCAGCCGGAAATTTCGGCCACTGCAGACGAGCGTCCAGTGCTCCTGTGCCAGAGGCACTTTCAGCATGATTTCCACTGCCGTCCAGAAACTGACGACAGAGAATTTAGGCGCGGTCTTGAATTCTTTTATGGCCTTATCCAGAAAATCCATGCCATTGTTTATCAGCGCCACGACTCCAGGAGACAGTTCCGGCGCGGGGTGATCTTTCCTGTTGTCTTCTTTCATACCGTCATCCATTTTTTATGCCGGCAATCTGAAAGGGAGTAACAGCTTCAGACAGTTACCGGTAAAAAGGCCCATGTTTGCAATACATATGAAATTCATTTGAACTAAATAAGGATTACATATGTATTACATATGTAATCCTTTATTATTCACTTCCACCGGCTGCCTCCGGCAGTTTAAGGCTGTCCAGAATCTGACCGTCAACTGAGACGATTAAGTGACGCACGGCACTGTCAAGTCTGATAACTTCCGGATGACCAACCGCTACCGGTTTACCACTCGTCTGTCTGCCGTTGCGGTGAACAATATCATGGCGCACCCCGACAGCATGGTTCAGAAAAGCGCGCTCCTCAGACGGGAAGGTAACCAGCAGCACATCCCTGAAGAGCCCTCTTGCCATTTCCAGATTATGGAAAGAGAGGGAATCAATCGTGTCAGCAATGGTTCTGTCGATCTTATCCAGCGTAATGAACAGCCGGGACATGTCCAGCTTCATGTCATTCTGAAAGGGTTTATACCGTTCCACAAACCTGCGCCTGATCGCCTCTTCCTGAACAGAGCGCTTCATTATGTCTGCGAGATACGCTTCCAGGGCAGTGATGATGCCCGAGTAACACATTCGCTGTAATACCTCATTACCGGGCGCGCTGTCAGAGAGCCTGCTGAAGTCTTCAAGCGAGGCCAGAACGCTGCGGCAGGGGAGGGTGGCCTTCGCACTGATTTCCTCGAGGTCGTGAAAATCCTCGACATATCCATTCTGAACCAGCTCCGTGATGTCCAGGGTAGACGGCGTGTCGTCACTGAACAGACTCAGGACAGCCAGGTCATAAAAGCACGCATCACTGCAGGGAAAGTTGAAATCGCCTTCTGTACAGTACGGTGATGCGAAGAAAGGAAAACTTATCATCGCAGAGAGAAGGGGGGTTCCGGTTTCACGCCAGTTGTGCTCCCATGTGCTGCTATAGGGCCAGGATTTTGCGGTGGGAAACAATGCCAGCCATTCACGGAGCGTAGTACCGGTGACAGCTCCGAGCATTTTTTCCAGGAACGGGATGACATTATCGTAATATGCAGCGGTACCGCGCAGTGACACGGCCTCATCCAGCTGAGACTGGAGGCTGGCGACTGCCCCGGCAAGCTGCTCAGTGAAGTGGGCGTCAAGTGTGGCCATGTCATAGCCCTGCAGCTCCATACGCCGTCGGATCTGTCCGGCCGTGGCACGGTAACCAATAAATGACCCTTCAGGGAATTCCTGCCCGCTGCCGTCCTGCTTTATTTCCCGGACACGGTCACCTGGCAGAAAAAACCAGGTACCGTAGCTGTTCTGCACCTCATGCAGGGAAAATTCCCCGACTTCAACACCGGACCAGGTGGACATAGACACTCCTTAACCATCATGAAAGGAAGAAGGGCGGTTACGCAGCAGCGCGACGGCCGCGGCTGCGTCCAGTGTAAACCGGACCTGCTGACCGGCGGCCACGTCCAGCGCAAAGATCCGCAAATAAACCTCTGTCGACTCAGATTTTTCATGCCCGAGCAGCCCCTGCAGGATCTTCGGATGCACATGGCCATAGAGAAGGTGCATGGCAAAACTGTGCCGGAAACTGTGCGGTGAGATTTCTGTGCTGAAGAGCACGCCGTCGCGCCCGGCCGCATCGACCGCGCGGTTAAGCCAGTTGCGCACGGTCCGGTCAGTGACCGCCCACACCGGCATCGCCCGGCGTTCGCCGGTAATGGGGTCATCCTCAAAACGCTCTTTCGTGCTGGCGAACAGCCGGCGCATCTCGTCCACATAAACCGGATCGGAGAGCGGCACCACCCGGTTGGCACTTTTGCCTTTCCTGGGACGGCCGCCGCCGGCGCGCCGCTGCTTGGCGGTGCGGATCACCACATGAGGAATGTCGTCGTTCAGGTGAAAATCGCGGCGGCGCAGCGCGAGCACTTCATTAATGCGGCCCCCGGTGTTCCACAGGGTGTTGATCAGGGCGTGCTGGCTCCAGTCGGGAAGGTAATGGAGCAGGGCTGCAATTTCCGGTGCCAGCAGGTAGCGGGGCAGGTCAGTGTAGTGCCGCGCCATTTCGCGCAGCGCCAGTGCCCGGCCATAATCGAACGGGGCAGGTAAGTGATCACCCGCATGTGCAGGGTGAGCGGGATGCACAGTCAGCTGATTCATTAACCCTCACAACAGGGAGATGACGCTGCGTGAAATCTGGCGGGAAATCCCCCTGCCGGCGCTGTATTTTTCACGTAGCGCAATCTGGTTACGGTATGGCGCTATTTTCGCCACTCCGGCGTCAGGCTGCCACTGAAAAAACCCGCAGAGCGGTGCGCGCTGAATTTCCGGTTTATGGAAATATACCATAAAACGGAAAGAAGTTTTTCAGCAGGGCGATCGCAAAAGGATCCGGAAAGGATCCTTTTTGCCTGGATAAGGGACTGCGGGGGCAGGGGAGACACAACATATCGTGGCAGCGCGCGGAAATCCGCACAGGCGTACCGGTTGCCGGAAATAGCAGAAAGCGGAAAGGCAGCTCCGCTCTGGAAACAGGCCGATGAATGGAATCTGTTGATCGGTTACAATGCGTTAAAGACCTAACAGGATAATCCTATGAAAGACACACCCGTCGTGAGCTCGCTTCGGATAAAGAAATTATTCGGCACACATGATCTCAGCATTGATTTTAAGAAACTGAACGTTATTGTCGGTAAAAATGGCTTGGGTAAAACCACGTTATTGAAAATAATAAGAGGTCTGACAACCAATGAAGAGGTTGTTAAATATCAGGATATTTGTGAAAGCATTGAGCTTACTTTTACTGATGGAAACGTCATATGCTACGGCACCATTACAGATGGAATGGTAAAATCAGCAGCAAATGCTGAGGTAGACGCCTCCGTTTTCTTTGAAAAAGAAAATACAGTTAATGAATTTCTTTCACACTTTGAGAAACTTGGGGATTTTTCAAAGAAGGAGCGGGCAGAGTTAGCTAGGAATCTTTTACAGTCAGTTATAAAATCCGAATTTTTCCTAAAGCAAGCCTCTAATTTATATCACGCAAAATTAAAAGAGAACCGCATGCAGGTTTTCCAGAACAGCTGGCACATAGACAAACTAAAGAAAAATGTTAACGTCAGATACATTTCCACGGTCAACATTTCTGCCAATGCCGGAAATAGAATGGATCTTGGTAACAGTATTGAGAAAAACATACTTGACCTGGCTATTTATGATGAGTTGCGACTGTTGCTAAAAAATGGAAGTCCAATTGTGTTGGACAGTTTCCGGACTCAGTTAAATAAATTTTTGATGGAATCAGGTAAAACCGTAAAACGGGATCACGGCGAATGGATATTTATCAATGAGTCCAGAAATACTTTGCGGCTCGATCAGCTTTCTTCTGGTGAGCGTCAGCTTGTCTACATTCTGGCAACGGCTGCCAATACGTACGGTAAACCGACACTTTTTCTGATGGACGAGCCGGAAGTATCACTCCACCTCAGCTGGCAGGAAAAAATTATTGACGCCATTATGGATATTCATCCTCAGATGCAAATTATTGCCGTGACGCATAGTCCGGGCATCATCATGAACGGTCATATGGATGCGTATGTGGAGATGAAGGATATCATGCAGGTAAGCGAAAATGTCTGACTTAACGGATTTTATGCGGAGTGCTGAATATATAAAAATTTACACGGGAATGGAGTCATCAGGCCCTCAGAAGGGTATTATTCATACCGAAGATGCGTCAGATCGCTTGTTCTGGAAGCAGGTCGTTAACGAAGTTTGTCCGGGTAAGTATGATATAAAGCCTTTTTCTCAGGGGGGTGAAGCGGGTAAACGCAGGCTAGAGCAGCAATACCGACACTTGCATAAACACTATCTCATTGCTGTTGACAGCGATTATGATTTTTTATGCCCTGACAGAAACGAGTTTTCCGCAGAGCTGAACGCGAATCCTTTCATCCTACATACCTTCTGCTATTCCAGGGAGAGCTTTATTCATACGACGGAAAGCGTCGAAGAGTTAACAGACTGCATTCATCTGCATGAGAAAACGCACAGTCAGATAAAGGAAGCTTTACAACGATTTTCCGTTACGGTCTATGACGCTCTACTCGTTTTCTCATGGCTTCATAATCAGGATCAACAAAGATTTAAAGAGTCAGACTTCAATCAGTGTTTTAAGTTACCCCACGGCGTTCTTATACTTGACGATAATCTTGAAGTTAATGAAGTCGCTTTTAAAAGCCTCAGCCAGTCTGTGGAGCGGTACTCTGAAGAGTATGCTGCGTTAATAACAGACCAGGACAGTTTTAATCACCATGAAACCTTGCTAAGGTCAAAAGGGATCACCCCCGAAAGCGCGCTGCTGTTCATTAATGGTCACCATCTTCTGGACGGTATTTTCCGCCCTGTCTACGAGAAACTTATAAGAAAAAGCAGAACAACAGATAACGAATGGGTGGTAAATCACTACCCGGACAGTGAAGTGCAGTCTCGTAAAAACCAGGTCCGCAATCATTACGAAGAAAGTTGTCGGCCCCGTCAGCTAATAAACCGTTGTGAATCCTACAAAACATCGCCATTCTGGCACAGGATAACGCAAAAGCTTACCGTGGCAGAGCATGCCACTTAAGCCAAGATACTCAAAAGTCATTTAAGCGGTGAAAAGAGAAGGTGCGCTCGTATTCACAGGTGAGGACATATAGGTCATTTTTTTCGTTTTGTCATAACGGGGCCGTGTCGTATGGTGAGTGCATAACCCACTGACCTGTGAGCGAATGCAGCAGGTATGAACCTAATCATCTGAAAACGGTATAAAAAAATGGCTATACACAAGCTTTCGAATGCGTTTTACGACTGTCTGCAAATCGAATGGCCGTGTCCGGCCTGTGGACAACTGACACTGCAGATAAAAAAGGAAACGCTGCATCAGGCGCTGACGTATGAATCCCGCCAAATATGGAAGGAAGAATGGTCCCAACCCGATATGTTATCAGGTGTGTTTAGCTGCATGGCGGAATGCTACCGCCCACAATGCGGAGAAGTGGTGATCTGTTCAGGGACAAGTGGCAATGAAGAAGACTGGGATGACACAGGTCTGAATTATTATCCTGTATATACGCCAGTGAACTTCGTTCCTCCACTCAACCCATTCATAATAAATGAAAAATGTCCCGATGAAATTTCAGAACCACTTGTTGCGTCCTTTTCTGTTTATCTGTCTCAGCCCGGCTCTGCGGCCAATCTGATCCGGATCACTGTCGAACGTCTGCTGACTGCGATCGGGGTTACCGAGCAGAATGATAAGGGCAGGCGGATCGTACTTCATGAGCGACTTGAGAGGCATCTGCCCGGCAACTATTCAGACTATGCAGGACCGTTAATGGCCATCAAGTTTCTTGGAAATGCCGGCAGTCACACCTATGACGAAGTTAAGATAAGTGATATAGAGGATGCATTTGAGATAATGGAATATGTCGTTACAGACATATTCTCTGGGCGAAAAGAATCGATCGAAGTTGTGATTAAAAGACTTAGTGGTAAGTTTGGTAACAAAAAATAAGATATCAGTAAGTTGTCAGATTCTTTATATAGCTTGCTTGAGAAATACTGAAAGGTTGTATGCAGATACCCGGAGATTGTTAAAAATTTTTAGAAGTATCTTGATAGCCGGAGTAACTTTCATTATCAAAACTGAATAACACATTTCCAGTACAAAAAAAGTAGTTGCAGGAACTCAAGCAAGCACTGACTATTCATAAAACAAATAACATTATCAAAATAAAATCAAGAGCTGATTTTGGATTTTTATTTTAAAAAAGGTGATCCGCATCACAAATATTGGATCACAATTTGTGGCTCATGTGGGTGATTGATAATATGAATTTATTCTGAAGGACTCATAAAAACAGTCTTAGGTCGACAGACCAGGGCAAACCTGAAGAAGAATAATAATAACGTCAGGTGTCCAGTTGCTGTTGACTGAAATAGTCGCACAGGCCCTGGCGTTCGTCCAGGGCTTTTTTTCGCTCATATAAAGGTAGACTCCTTCTATATCCCGGTGTGATTCGGTCGGAGTTTTATTTGCTAACCACAGTTCTCACTATATGTGAGTAAGGAAAATGTATGAATAAGAAACACTGAATGAATATGTAAGGAACGGCATCAGATGCCATTAATGAATTTTAATTTAGAAAGGGTTTTCTATGAAAACTTTTAATGAAATAGCAATAAATAATATCCAATTGGCTAATACAGGAGACTCATATGTCGCAAAATGCACAAACAGCTGTAAACAATATTTATACTGGTCCGGTTACAAACAACTACTACGGTACCCCCCCCCACCCTGATAACTCTAATCAGGGTGGGGCAACCCCTCCTCCTCCCGGTAACAAATGTGGAGCAGGGCTGTTTGTATGCCTCATTATTGGGTTCATGGTATGGGTAGTGAAGCCAGTGGTTACGCCAATGTTGCTACCTTTACTTACTCCCTATATGGCTGTCGGTCTTGCAGATTTCATTCTTACAATGGGATTTTGCGCCGCAGGTTATTTTATTAATCCCAAGCTGCGCAAGTTGTTTAAATATCTGAGTGAATAGTAAGAGAATAAGGAGTATTTCCATCACTCCTGTAAGTATCTCAAAGGTATAGAGATGAAAAATCAACATACCAGCATCATAGAATGTATTACACATGAATTTCATGTGTAATACATTTATGCTTTTACAGACATCATATTAACTCAGATGTTCTCTTTTATTGCTTTCAGCACCTTTTCAGGTCCTGCGCTTTGCGCGAGGTACAGACCTGCACGCAAAAGCGTGGAAACGGTAATGTTTTTATGAGTGAGCGCCTGGATTTGTTCAACCATCTCCTGCGCCAGCATTTTCTCAGCCGGAGTCATTCTTACCGTCTTTGGGCTTTCACCAGTGGTGTTCTTCTTTTTTGTGCTGATGTTAGTCAGGCGGCCAGTACTGCCGGCAGATGAACGGTCAGGCTTTACCATTGCAGGACGATTAAGTTCTTTACTCATTTAGGCTACCTCTTTTTCAAACAGCGCTTCTATCTCACGCGCAAGCTTACGATAATCATTCAGCGCCATAGCGCTTTTCTGGTAGTAATAAAGCGGAACGCAGGATACCTGAGACTGTACAATCGCCTGGTCAGTTCTGATGCGTGTTTCAAGCATTCTTGGGGCAATACGGGGATGCTCAGTCAGTGATTTATCAATGAAACTGTTAATTTTCTTGTTGGCACCATTGTAGTTATTACGGAATACGCTGAACTGAGCGTAGTCCTGCTCAGATATTTCATCCATATAGTCGAGCATGATTTCAAGACCACTTAGCGAGAAACTTCCCCCGTCAACTGGAACGAGCACATGGTCTGCAATATAGATCGCATTGCCGGTTGCGATGTTCAGGCCTGGGGCGCAGTCAATAATGATGTAGTCATATTCATTACGCACTTTCTGCAGATGTCTGGAGAGAATTTTCTCGCGGTGGCTGCGTGTCAGTGACTGCTCAATTATTTTCTCAAATGACGGATCTGATGGTATCAGGTCGAGATTCGGTATTTCTGTATCGCCTGCAACAGCAGGGATAATCACGCTACTGATATCTAAACGGGGATCGTTGTACAAATCGCATATAGTTGGTCCAAACAGAGAATAATACTTTTTCCCGTTCGCCAGCACCTCAGTCGAGTTGGACTGTTGGTCTGAATCAATCGCAAGTACGCGTTTGCCGGAAAGTGCCAGTGTCACGGCCAGATTGGTGGCGGTGCTCGTTTTTCCTGGTCCGCCCTTATTATTCATAATCGCTATGATTCTGGTGGTGCGGGGTGGAGTTTGTAAGCCCATCAACTGTTCCTCTGTGAAGAAAGAAAAGAGTACGCCTGTCATTCAATAGCACTACTATACCAATACAAATGTAATACACAAGTATTTCATATGCATTTAACAGCTAATTGTGTTGTCAATCAGGTTGGATAATATTTTTCCCTTCTGATTCAATGGGATAAAAAACACACCTCAGGAAGAGGGGAGGTCAGGCTCGATGAAGTATGTGTAAACCGATTGCTTACGATATCTCACGACTGCTCAGCCCAGATGACGTATTGGAATGTCTTGAAGGCGGTACGCCAGCTGGTAATGCAGAACATATCAATGCAGGAGCCGCATAACCGGGACGGCATCCCGCAGCAGCCTTCATCAGGATACCCATATTCGGAGCAAAAAATTTTTTCTGATCAAAAACCCGGAATTTAGGAGCGCTTTTATAATCACATCCGATAATTTCTCAGCACTGATATCAGAATAGAAAGCAATATAAATGCAGCATTAACAAATCATTTCAATTATGTTATTTGGTTCAGTTTGCGTTAAAGTTTTTAAGTTAAATGCCGAAAACTGTTATTATAAATTTTCTACATAATGCATTATGAATAGTTTCTGGTTACTGAGAACGGCAGTTGATAAAAAAGATAAAATGAAGGCCATGTTAATACTGCGGGATAAGCCAGAATCTGTTGCCCGTAAAATACTGGAGAAGTCCGGTACGTCTGTTCCGCCTTATAAAGGCAGAGCATTCTGGCAGTGGGCACAGGATTATATTATCCGTGCCTGTCGACCTGATTCATCTCGGGATAAATATCATGCACACACTGAGTGCGAAAATACAGGCATTACCGGAACAGGTCAGGGCCGGACTGAATTTAAGCCCCGCAGCGG